>Ga0335079_10000621_pt1 | contig 40747 bp, 37 predicted proteins | sample Lox_Sample_33_FD_206719 | JGI IMG/M metagenome (GOLD analysis project Ga0335079, IMG submission 206719) | Soil microbial communities from Loxahatchee National Wildlife Refuge, Florida, United States - Lox_Sample_3.3 | ecosystem: Environmental > Terrestrial > Soil > Wetlands | place: USA...
TCTTCAGTTGCGGGCGCTGGCAGCATTGCGCGGCCCTGGCGGCGCCATAGCCGGTGGCGGCCCGGCAGATGGCGGCCCGGCAGATGGCGGCCCGGCCGGTGGCGGCCCGGCCGGTGGCGGCCCGGCAGATGGCGGCCCGGCCGGTGGCGGCCCGGCCGGTGGTGGCCCGGCCGATGACCTAGTCGATGGGGAGCCGCTCAGCCGCGGCCTACTTGAGCGGCTGCTGCTGCTGACCGTGAGCGGTGTCGCGGCCGGGCTGCAGAACACCGGCTGAGCGTGCCACATCGACGACCCGCCGCACCACACGTGGTTACGGTTGGGGCTGCGGCTGCGTCGTGGTCTTCTGGCCGGTTTCGCGCGGGCTGCCGGGTGCGCCTTCGGTGCCCTGGCCGCCAAGGCGAACGAAGGCGAGCGCGGCGGCGATGCAGGCGACAGGCACGGACGGAATCGTGTATCGCAGGTCGAAGTCGGCCGTCGCCACGGGGACGAGGAGCAGGCCGACAGCGGTGAGCCAGGGCAGCAGGGCGGGCCCGCCCCAGTCGCGCAGCCGCCGGATGCCGCCGTCGAGCCACGACCTGACGATGGCGGCGAAGCCGATGAGCAGGATGATCCCGAGGAGCGTGCCCCGCAGGTAGACGAAGCGCTGATATCCGCGCATGAAACCGGCGTAGGGCTCAATCGCCTTGGTCGCCGAGGACGGCGATCCCGAGTAGGCGCGCTGATCGGCGCGCAGGGTGCCACCGCCAGGGGTGCGCAAGTTTGGCGATACCCAGAGCCGCTCGGCCGCCGCGAACTGGTACTTGTCCGCGGTGTAGGAGCTCGGATGCTGCGGCCGGTTCCAGTAGAAGCTCAGGGTGAAGTCATGCAGGACGGCAGTGGCGTAGCCGACCGGCTGCGCCGTGATCGCGCGCAACGCGAAATTCTGCGCGAGGCTGTTGTTCTTGGTGGAGAACCTCCCACCAGGCATCTTGTTCAGCGGGGATTGCGGCACCCAGATGTAGCTCGACGCGCCCAGCCGGTGGGTGGTGGTTGGGCAGAGCGCGGCCTCGTCGGCGGGTGGCTTGATTACCGAGCAGTTGGCGAAGCTCATGGTCCTCGACCACAAAAAGATCCCGCTGCTCCTGGTGAAGTTCACGGACTGGAAGGTGGAACTGAACCAGGCGAGGTACATCACGAGCGGGATCGCCGCAGCGACAAGCGCGGCGCCAAAGACCCGCCAGCGGGCCCGGCGCAGCAGCAGATAGCAAAGGTAAAGCGCGACGAGCGGCAGCCCGATCGGCCGGATTATCGCGGAGACCGCGAGCAGCAGGCCGGCGGTGACGTCGGCCCAGGCGGGGCGATCCCCGCGCCACCACAACGCGACGATGATGGCCGCGGCCACGAGAGCCTCGAATACGACATCGGACAGGATCTCGTGTTCGAGCTGGATCTGGTAGGCGTCGAAGAGCACGGGCACCGCGGCGAGCGTGGCCCCCCACGCGGGCAGCAGGAAGCGCTGTCGCAGCAGCAGGTAGATGGCGAGCCCGATCAGCAGGCCGAGCAGATGCTGCACCGCCACGACCAGCATGAAGCTGTGGAAGGGGTGAAGGAGCCGCAAGAACAGCCCGTAACCTGATATTCGGCTGAGATCGGGCTTGTGCCGCAGCGCGACGGCCACGTAGCTCGCCGAGTCCCCGCCGAACCAGATCGCGGGCCTGAATGCGAGCATCGTCACCACCCGAACGGCTGCCGCGAGCAGGAATGCGACAGTGAAGGTGCGGTTGTGACCTGGGAATTCCCGGATCGCCTGCAGGCCCTTCATGATCTCCCATCGCGTCAGGTCCGCTAACCACCGGTCGCCGACGTCGCGCCCATGAAGTGCGCGACTGCTGGCTGCGGGCGGGGTGCCGCCGCCTGGCGATGTTCCCATCCGCTCGGCACCATGGGTGGCCAACATGATGGCGACCGCGAGTGCCCACGCTAGCATCGCTGCTTCCCAGGTCGGAGCATTGCCGCGGAACGTGGGGACGATAGGAACGGCGAATGGCCTTGTTGTCCCGATGAGCCCACATGCGGTCTGCGCCGTCGATCTTGGTCGCCTGAGCGGGGCGGCATGAGCGATCGCGGGTGGCGGATCGAGCCTGGCGATTTCAGATGATGTCGATGCCCAGTATCTCGATGGCAGGCCGACCCGCGGGGCGTGGTGGTGCAGTTCGGCTCGCCATTTCCGCGCCGCTGGACATGTCCGCGCCGCTGGACATGTCTGCGCCGCTGGACATGTCTGCGCCGCTGGACATGTCTGCGCCGCCGGCGATGTCGGCGCCTTCCGGCCGGTCGCGGCCGACGGTGCCCGGCGGTATGGGCTGAGGTGAACCCCGGCGGATGCGTGCCGGTATGGTCGCGAGGCCAGCCGCGATGCACGCGCAAGGAATGGCCGCGAGTACGTATCGGTAGCTGAAGCCAGCCGTGGCGGGCGGCACGACGACGAGCGTGACCGCCGCGCACCACGGCAGCAGGCCCGGCGCCCCACGCCGGCGTCCGCTGACCACCCAGGCCGCGCCGATCAGGAGGGTAATCAGCAGCAGTGGCCCGCGGAAGTAGACGTAACGCTGGTAACTGACAAGCAGCGATGAGTACGGTCGGTGGACGCGGGTGGTCAGGTTACCCGGCTCGTACGTGTGCAGGTCGGCGATCGGCGCCCACCCAGGCGGCGACGTGTCGCGGGTGCCGAACTGGTACTGCAGGGCTGTCGCAGGATCCGGGAATTGCAGGGAGCGGGTCCAGGCGAATGTGCGCCCTAGGTCCTTCGCCGTCGCCCACAGGTAGCCCGTCGGTTGCTTGCGGACCGCGAGCCACGCGAAGTCGCCGCCGAGCTTGCTCGCAGCCGGGCTCCACGGATCTCCCGTGTACGTGCGCAGCGGGTTCGCTTCCCAGATGTAGTCGGCCGAGGGCGGCCGTGCTGACGGCGGCCGGCTGTCGCACAGCGGCCGCAGGCGCGCGGGCGGGTTCAGCTTCGCGCACTCCGCGAAGGCCATCGCCCGGCTGTACAGGAAGGACCCGTCGCCCTGAGTGATGGTGTATTCCCCACGAGTGGCGTGGAACCAGCCAATGTAGGCAGCAATCGGCAGCAGTCCGGCCATGAGCAGGGCGGTGACCGGGCGCCAGCCGGCCCGCCGGACGATCAGGCATACGGCGGCTACCACAAGCAGTGGCCGTCCATCTGTGCGGACGATCGCCGATCCACCGAGCAACAGGCCTGCCGCCGCGGCTGCGATCCATCGGGGCTGGTTACGCAGGCAGAGGAGCACGATCGCGACCGTGATCAGGAACATGAACAAGGTGTCGGCCATCACCAGGTGCTCAAGCTGAATCTCGTAGGCATCCAACAGCACTGGTACGGCGGCGAGCGCCGCCACCCACGTCCGTACCCCCCGCACCCGGAGCACCGCGTACACGGCAATGCCGGTGGCAAGCCCGAGCAGATGCTGCGCGACAGTCACAAGCGCGAAGCTATGTAGCGGCTCAAGGGCCGCAAGAAACAACGCGTACCCGCTCGGCCGGATCGTTTCAGGGACAAGTGCCACGGCGGCGGTGACGTAGCTGTAGGAGTCGTTGAACCACTCCACCGGCCGGTACGCGAGGACCGCGAGCGCCCGCAGCACCCCGGCGAGCGCGAGCACCCCGGCGATCAACCAGTGGCGTGCCGCGAAGGAGCGGACGCGGTCACGTGCCGACACCGGCGTAACCGCCGGTGCATTCGGGACCACGGCCACCTCCGCGGCGTCCTCTGGCACAAGCCTCCTCCGCAGCGAGCTTCCCCGGTGAACACTTCGATCCCGACCACGCTACTAGAGCCGCAGCCGAACGATCTGAGCCTAAGGGTCACAATGGCGGGGAGCCGGAAAGGGGGAGCGATGACCAACGACCCAGTGGATGGGGAGCCGCCGCCGCTCGTGGCTGCCGACCTGGCGCAGGCGCTCATCCGGCCTGGTGGGCTGTGGCGGGAGATCCGGGTAGTGGCCGCCACGGGTTCGACCAACACGGGCCTGCTCAAGGCCGCCGCGGCCGGAGCCGCCGAGGGCGTGGTTCTGGCGGCCGAGACGCAGACCGCAGGTCGCGGGCGGATGGGCCGTAGCTGGGTGAGCCCGCCGCGAGCAGCGCTGATCTTCTCGGTGCTGCTGCGCCCCGCGGACGTGCCCGCGAGCCGCCGCGGCTGGGTGCCGCTGCTTACCGGTGTCGCCGCGGTGTCCGCACTGCGCCGGGTGGCCTCCGTCGACGCCGTCTTGAAATGGCCCAACGACGTGCTCGTGCGGCACAAGAAGCTGGCGGGCATCCTCGCGGAGCAAAACGGCGGTGCCATCGTCGCTGGCATCGGCATCAATGTCCACACGTCGCCGCCGGGTCCGGCGGGCGCCGCTGCCACCTCGCTCGAGGCGGAAGGAGCGCCGGTGTCAAGGGACCGGTTGCTGGCGGCCATGCTTTCCGAACTCGAGCACCTTTATCTGCGCTGGGCCCGCGATCCGGACGGATGCGGGCTGCGCGAGCAGTATCAGAGCATGTGCGACACGATCGGCCGCACGGTCCGGGTGGAACTGCCCGGAGGGCGGGTGCTCGCGGGTACGGCGGCCGACGTCGATGCGCACGGGCGGCTCGTGGTCCGGGACGCGGGCTCGCTCACCGCAGTCAGCGCAGGGGATGTCGTGCACGTCCGCTGATGGCGTTTCGTTTCGCGGCGCGCCATGTCAACATGAGCGCATGCGCCACGACAGCTCGCTCATTGAGGGCGAACAGTCCGTGTTCATCATGCACCCGCATTGGAAGACGGTCATAGGCCCGATCGTGATCCTGGCAGTCGTGGTCGTCGCAGCGGCCGCCGCGCTCGTGCTGATCCCGTTCGGCTCCGCCGCCACAATCGGCCGGGGCGTGGTCGCCGGAATCGCCTTGATCGTGGCCGCCGTCCTGTCCGGGATCCCCATTCTCCGCTGGCGGACCACGACCTATGAGCTCACCACGAGGCGATTGCGGATGCGGGAGGGGATCTTGTCCAGGTTCGGCAGGGACATCCCGCTGAACCGGGTCAATGACGTGTCGTTCTCGCACGGCATCATCGACCGGGTGCTCGGATGTGGCAAGCTCGTAGTTGAGTCCGCCGGGGAACACGGTCAGCTCGTGCTCACTGAGATTCCACAGGTGGAAAAGGTACAGAGCATCCTGTATCAGCTGGTCGAGGAGCAGCAGCAGACCGCGACGGCAATGCGGGAGGAACGCTGACCGCCGGTCAGCCCGGGCTCAGAACCTGAGCAGGCCCGGGTGGTGAGGGTGCCGCCCGGGGAGGTGAGCGGTACGGATCCGCGGGAGCTGCCGGAACCGGCGCGGATCGAGGAGTTGCTGCTCGGCCGAGGCCCCGCTGCACGCGCGAACGGACCGCCGCCCTGGCCGGCCTGGACTTCGAGTTCGCGAGGCGCCTGCGACGAGCGCTCGGTTTCGCTGAACTCCCTGCTGATGCCACGGCTTTCACCGAGAAGACGTCGCGGCCGCGCGGATCACGGCCGAGCTGCGGACCCGGGGCGCGTTGGGTGACGATCCGGTCCTGCCGGTGATGGGTGACGTCTTCGGCACTACCGTGAACCTGGCGAGCCAGCTCACGTCGCTTGCGCGGCCAGGCACGGTGCTCGTGGACGAGCACATGGCCGAGGTCCTTGCGCCTGGCAGTTTTGAGCTGACCCAGATCCTGCCCAGGCCAGCCCGTGGCCTTGGCCTGGTCCGGCCATACGTGCTCCGCACCAACATCAGCTGACCAGCCGCGCCCCAGCCCCGGTGGATACCGGTCAGCTGAGGTTTCACCCGGCCGGGATGAGGCGGTCCGTTGCTGCGGTTGCGAGGCTGCGCGCGACGCTGCGATCGGGCGCCCACCCTGACGCGCTCACTTGTGCCCGCAGCGGGGACAAGCCAGGAGGGCGCGATGAGCGAGCCGCGATTCGAGGACCGTACCGACTTCGACGATGCGGAAAGAGGCAAGATCGGCGCGCTCGAACCTTGCGTGGTGAAGGCCGCCAACGGCCGAGTGGTCTGGGACAACGATGCCTACTCGTTCCTGTCAGGGCCGTGCCCGGACAGCGCGAACCCCAGCCTGTGGCGGCAGTCCCAGCTGTGTGCGGAGCAGGGTCTTTATCACGTGGCTGAGGGGATCTTCCAGGTGCGCGGCCTCGACCTGTCGAACATTTCCTTTGTCGAGGGCAGCCGGGGTGTCATCGTCATCGACCCGCTGATCTCGGTGGAGACGGCGGCCGCCGCGCTCGGCCTCTACCGTGCGCACCGTGCCAGCGCTGTCGACCGACCGGTCACTGCCGTGATCTACACCCACTCGCATGGCGACCACTTCGGCGGCGTCCGCGGTGTGGTGCCGACCGGCGCTGACGTCCCGATCATCGCCCCGGCGGGGTTCCTCGAGCATGCGATCAGCGAAAATGTCTACGCGGGTACGGCGATGACCCGTCGCGCGGTCTACATGTATGGCCCGGAGCTCGAGCATGGGCCTGGCGGGCAGATCGGTTGCGGTCTCGGCCAGACGACCTCGACCGGCACGATCTCCTTGATCCCGCCCACCCTGGACATCACCCGCACCGGCCAGGAGGAAGTGGTGGACGGGGTGCGGATCGTCTTCCAGCTCACCCCCGGGACCGAGGCGCCTGCGGAGATGAACTTCCACTTCCCCGAGCGGCGTGCGGTGTGCATGGCCGAGAATGCCACGCACAACCTGCACAACCTGCTCACCCTGCGCGGCGCCGTGGTGCGTAACCCGCATACCTGGGCGAACTACCTCACCGAGGCGCTCGCGCTTTTCGCAGGAAAGTCCGACGTGCTCTTCGCCTCGCACCACTGGCCCACATTTGGCCAGGACCGGATCGCCGCGTTCTTGACCCAGCAGCGGGACCTATACGCCTACCTGCACGATCAGACCCTGCGGATGCTCAACCAGGGCTACACGGGCATCGAGATCGCCGAGATGATCGAACTGCCGCCCGCGCTGCGGGCTGCTTGGCACGCGCGCGGTTACTACGGCTCGGTCAGCCACAACGTCAAGGCCATCTACCAGCACTACCTGGGCTGGTTCGACGGCAACCCCGCACACTTGTGGGAACACCCGCCAGCCGAGTCAGCGGGCCGTTACGTCGAGTGCATGGGCGGCACGGAGGCGGTCATCAGCAAGGCACGCGGCTACATTTCCGGCGGGGACCTCCGCTTTGCCGCGCAGCTACTCAATCATGCCGTGTTCGCCGATCCGAGCAGCGTGGCTGCGAGGTCCCTGCTGGCCGAGGTGTACGAAAGGCTGGGCCATGGGGCGGAGAACGGCACCTGGCGCAACTTCTACCTGCAAGGTGCGCAGGAACTGCGGGGCAAGCTGGCCGCAACCGACATCGACACGATGGGTCCCGATCTTTTTGCCGCGCTCACCGTCGAGCAGGTCTTCGACTCACTCGCCATCCGCGTCAATGGGCCTAAGGCGTGGGATATCGACGTGACCATCGACTGGAAGTTCACCGACCTGAGTCAGCAGGTCAGGCTGCGGCTCGCGAACGGCGTCCTGGTGCAGTCCACCGCGCCGCCTGACGCCGGTGCGGCCGATCTGACCCTTGCGCTGACCAAGCCGCAGCTACTTAAGATGATCGCCACCCAGAGCCTGGACGGCATCCAGATGGACGGCGACCCGCGACACCTCGCCACCCTGCTCGGCGTGCTCGACAGCCCCAACAGGCAGTTCGCGATCGTCACGCCGTGACCGTCCGTTACTGCACCTGTAGCGGCCGGCAGGACACATGGGCCAGGCAATCGGAGGGTCGTTGCCGCTCGCGATCGGCATCGCGCTCAGCCCGATCCCGATTATCGCGGTGGTACTGATGCTTACCACGCCACGGGCCAGGGCCAACGGTCCTGCGTTCGTGCTCGGCTGGCTGCTCGGGCTGCGCCGTGGGAGCGCTTGTGCTCGCGGTCGCCGGTCCGGCTGATGCGGGCAGCACCGGTGAGCCCGCGACCTGGGTGAGCAGGCTCAAGATCGCGCTTGGCGCGGGTTTGCCGCGTGTCGCGGCCGCGCAGCCGTTCAGGATCATGCTCTTGTCACCAGCCACCGATAGTGATCGCTACACCGGGACGGTCCGTGTGCGCGGCCCGGCGCGCAGTACCTGCGATGGCAGCGTGTGCCCGACGATCCGCTCGGCCTCCGCGGCCACGCCGATCAGCCGCTCCAGGTCGACGCCGGTGGCCACGCCCATGTCCTCGACCATGTACACGAGTTCCTCGGTGGCGATGTTGCCTGTCGCGCCCGGCGCGTACGGACAGCCGCCGAGCCCACCGACAGAAGCGTCGAAGTCTGCCACGCCCATGTCGAGCGCGGCGAGCACGTTGGCCAGGCCAGCTCCCCGGGTGTTGTGGAAATGCAGGTTGAGCGGCACATCCGGGTGCTGCGACCGGAACGCACCTACCAGTTCCCGCACCCGGCACGGCGTCGCCATCCCCGTGGTGTCGCCGAACGACGCGGAATCCGCGCCGTCCGCGACCGCCCGCCCGGCCACGGCGGTGACCCGCTCGACCGGGACGTCGCCCTCGTATGGGCAGCCCCACGCGGTGGAGACGATCACCTGGCAGGTCGCGCCCCGGCTGTGCGCCAGGTCGATGAGCTGCGAAATATCGTCCAGCGACTGCGCGGTGGACCGGTTCACGTTCTTGCGGTTGTGGGTGTCGGACGCGGACACGAACGCTTCGAGTTCGGTGAATCCCGCGTCGAGTGCGCGCTGCGCGCCGCGCAGGTTCGGCACCAGCGCCGAGTACCTGACCTGGTCCGCGCGGCTGACCTGCTTCCACACGTCGTCGGCGTCGGCCATCTGCGGAATCGCCCGCGAGTGCACGAACGACACCGCTTCGATCCGCCCCACGCCGGTCGCGGAAAGCGCATCGATCAGCGCCACCTTGGCGCCGGTGCCGACCGGATCCTCGTTCTGCAGCCCGTCACGCGGCCCGACCTCGCGCAGTGAGATCCGGGCGGGAAGATCACTCACGGTGTCACTCTCCTGACCCTGCTGCCCACTTAGGGCGCCTTTTCTCATTGAACGCCGCGATGCCCTCTTTTCTGTCCGCGGACAGTGCTGCGGTCCGCCAAGCGGCGTCCTCGATGTCCAGGCCAGCCTCCAGTCCGATACCCCAGCCCTGCCGAAGGGCACGCTTAGCAGCCTTAACGGCTACCGCGGAGTTACCCGCGATCTGCCCGGCGAGGTCGAGTGCGGTCGTGCGCGCAGTCCCCGCTCGCACTCGCCTGTCCACCAGGCCGAGCCGCTCGGCCTCCGCGATGTCCACCCGGCGGCCGGTCAGTACCAGGTCGGCGGCCCGTGCCGTGCCGAGCCTGCGCAGCGCAAGCTGGGTGCCGCCACCCCCTGGCACCAGGCCGACGGTCGTCTCTGGCAGGCCGAACACGGCCGTCTCGTCCGCCACGATGAGGTCGCACGACAGCGCAAGCTCGCACCCGCCGCCCAGGGCGTAGCCGGCGACCGCGGCCACGGCGGGCTGCGGCAGGCCGAGCACCGCGCCGAACACACCGCGAAAGGCGTGCCGCTGCGCCATGACCTCCTGGTCGCTCATGGCGTTTCGCTCCTTGAGGTCCGCGCCCACGCAGAACGCGCGGTCACCCGAGGCGCTCAGCACGACGGCACGCGTGCCGTCGCTACCCTGGTCACTCGCGACCTGAGAGCATGTGTCGGTGAGCTGCGCTGCCAGGTCGGTGCTGATCGCGTTGAGCGCGCCGGGTCTGTTCAGCACGATCTCGGTGACACCGAGGTGGTCCGCCGAGTGCCGATGGATGGTAACGAGATCCATGGCCGCAGGCTACCGGTGCGCGCGCCGCCAGCCGATGGCTGCGCCGCCGCCATCCCCCATGACCGCCGCCATCCCCCCATAGCCGTGAATGTGCCATTCAGGGTCGGGCATGGTTTCGCGCAGTCGGTACGCTCGCCATCGTGGACTCAGCATCCGGCCATTCCCCTGACAGCCGTGACCCCGAGATCAGTGACGCACCGGGCCACCCGCACCTGGCGAAGCTGCGCGAGCAGATCGAGCGGGGAGGCGCGCCGAAGTATCACGAAGCCGCGGAGGCGCGCGGCAAGATGTTCGCCCGCGACCGGATCGCGCTACTCATCGACGCGGGCAGTTTCACCGAGGACGCGCGGTACGCGAACGCCGCCGCGGGTGACCTGCCCGCCGACGGTGTGGTGACCGGTACCGCCACCATCGGGGGCCGGCCGGTTGCGCTGATGGCGAACGACTCCACGGTCAAGGCGGGCTCGTGGGGCGCCCGGACGGTTGAAAAGATCATCCGTATCATTGAAAGGGCCTACCGGGCCGCGATTCCGATGGTCTACCTGGTCGACTCGGCCGGCGCCCGGATCACCGACCAGGTGGAGATGTTCCCCGGGCGGCGCGGTGCGGGGAAGATCTTCCATACCCAGGTGCGGGCCTCGGGCTCGGTGCCGCAGGTCTGCGCGCTGTTCGGCCCGTCCGCGGCCGGCGGTGCCTACATCCCAGCCTTCTGCGACTTCGTGGCAATGGTGGACGGTAACGCCTCCATGTACCTCGGCAGCCCTCGCATGGTGGAGATGGTGGTCAAGGAGAAGACCACGCTCGAGGAGATGGGCGGCGCGCGGATGCACTGCTCGGTCTCCGGCTGCGGCCACTACCTGGCGAAGGATGAGCCAGACGCGATCGGCGCGGTGCGACGCTTCCTGTCGTATCTGCCTGCCAGCTGGCAAGGCCGCCCGCCGCCGGTTGCGCCGCGCGAGGCGAAGCAAGCCGACCTGCGTGCCCTCGTGCCCGTCAGCGAGCGGCAGGCCTATGACATGCGCAAATACCTCGCGGGACTGGTGGACGAGGGATCGCTGTTCGAGGTGCACGCGCTCTGGGCGAAGGAGCTAGTTGTCGGGTTCGCCCGGCTTGCAGGAGAGGTCGTCGGCGTTGTGGCCAACAACCCGATGTTCAAGGGCGGCGTGCTCTTCGTGGACTCGGCCGATAAAGCGACCAGGTTCATCCAGCTGTGCGACGCCTTCAACGTACCGCTGCTCTTCCTCGCCGACGTGCCAGGGTTCATGGTGGGCACCGCGGTGGAGAAGCAGGGCATCATCAGGCACGGCGCGAAGATGATCAGCGCGGTGTCCGAGGCGACCGTGCCGAAGTTCTGTGTGGTGGTGCGCAAGGCCTACGGCGCCGGCCTGTACGCGATGGCAGGGCCCGGTTTCGATCCTGACGCGACGCTGGCGCTGCCGACCGCGAAGATCGCGGTGATGGGCGCAGAGGCGGCGATCAACGCCGTGTACTACAACAAGCTCGCGGCGTGGGGCGGCGAGGCCGAGCGGGAGCGGGAGACGCAGCGGCTTCGCGCCGAATACGAGGAAGACATCGACGTGCTCAGGCTCGCAGGCGAGCTAGTGGTGGACGACGTCGTCGAGCCTGAGGACCTGCGGGGCGAGCTGATCAGGCGGCTGGCCGCCGCGCGCGGTAAGAACCGGGACTTTTCCCGGCGCAGGCACGGCGTCACCCCGGTGTGAACCGCCGAGCAGGGCGGGCGGCCCTGGGCAGCCACCTCACCGCCTTGATCATTGGCCCGTTGGTGGCGCTAGAGTGCCACCAACCGGCCAACCACGACGGTGCGTAAGTTCGTGGGCTCGGCCGTTACAGGCACGTCCACCGCCGCCGCGATGCGTGCAATTGCCGCGAATGCAACGTCAGGCGGCATCTCGCCGTTGTCGGCATGGCCGAGGCTTGCGGCGACGGCGGCACTTGTCGTCGCCACCACGGGCGGCCCAGAAGCGGCCACAACAACGGCGGACGGCGGATCCCACACGTTGGCGAGCAGCAGCGGCTGGCCGGGTACGTGCAGCGACCTGAGCCGCACCGCGTCACGCATGGCGCCTCCTGTACCTCATGCGTATGTCGATCCGGGTGCATGTGGGCCATGTGCCGACCCTACGGGAATGCCGGTGTGCGCGATGGGCTGCGCCCGCGCAGCGGATACTGGATTTCATGCTCGGCCCAGACCCTGGCCACGGCCGTCTGGCAAGGAAAGACCGGTTACCCAGCGGAAGGGTCGCACCGATGGCAGGGGCACCGATGGCAGGGGCACCGATGGCAGGGGCACCGATGGCGGGCGCACCGAAGGCAGGCGCGGTGCCAGAGGTCAGCAGGAACCAGGTGCTGGCCTACCGGGTGGCCGCTCACGAGCTGGATCGGGCCAAGAGCAGCGCACACGACCTTGCCGTATTGGATCTTGGCGTGCAGGACACGCCGTACGGCTCGGCGTGGCTCGCGCTCGCGGCCCGGATGGCCTCGCCGGTGCCCGAGGACCGGCTTGCGCTCGTGTGGTCGATCCGTGGCGCTCCGCACCTGCATAGGCGGGCCGGCCTGGCCACGCTCGCAGCGGCATTGTGGCCGCTCAGCGACGCCGACGCGACAGCCCGCATCGCGGACTCGCACATCAAGGAGGGTGCCAGGTTCGGCATGGCCGCTTTCACCGCCGTGGCACGGGCGATGCGCGCGGTCGTCGGGGGCATCGATGGGAAGCCGCTCGCCAAGGGAGTCGTCAGCGCGGCGGTGAGCAGCCAGGTGCCGGCGGCGCTGACCTACTGGTGCAAGGGCTGTCAGGCGCAGCACATTTCAGGCGGCCTGTTTCAGCAGGCAGGGCTGCCAGCAGGGGTGCAGCTTGCGTCGCCTGAGCTGGCGCCTGGCGCGCAGGGATCTGGGTCAAGACCCGCTACCCGATTGGCGCCGATCGGCGGCTGGCCCGGCGTGCCGGCCGTCGCAGCGGGCACCGGCTCTGTGATTGCCACCTACCTCCGGCTGCTCGGCCCGGCCACCCGGGCGGAGGTGGCGAAATTCCTCGGCACCACCCAGGCCGAGGTGCGGCGGGCGTGGCCCGACGGCCTGGCCGAGATACGGGTCGACGGCCGCCGCGCCTGGCTGCCAGGCGACCGCGTCGATGCTCTTCGCTCCGCAACCGCGCCACGCCTGGTACGGATGCTTCCCCCTGCTGACCCGTTCCTGCAGGCACGCGACCGCGGGTTGCTGGTGCCTGACCGCAGCCGCCAGGCGGCCGTGTGGCAGATCCTGGCCAATCCAGGCGCGCTGCTTGTGGATAGCGAGGTCGCAGGCATCTGGCGCGCTAGGCTCGCGGGCAAGCACCGGCTGGACATCACGGTCACGCCGTTCGAGGCACTCGACTCGGCTGCCCGTGCCGCTGTGGAGACCGAGGCCGGCCATGTCGCCGCCGCCCGCGGGGCTGCGGATTTCCGCGTGCTGCTCGCCAGCGAGTGAGTCTTATCGCCCGTAGCGCTGGAATAATCGCCGTTCCTGCGCATGCCCCACACGCGGGGCGGACGCGGCGCGCCGGGGGCAGCGGGCCTGATGCGGACAGGTCAATTCGAGCGCGGAATAGTATCTGGCCATGACATCCGTTCTGCTCGCCGAGGACGACACCTCAATTTCCGAGCCGCTCGCTCGCGCGCTTCGGCGTGAGGGGTACTTCGTCGACGTGGCGCCAGATGGCCCGCACACCCTGGACCGGGCCCTTGGCGGCGGCGTGGACCTCATCGTTCTCGACATCGGGCTGCCCGACTTGGACGGGCTTGAAGTGTGCCGTCGCATCCGCGCCGAGGGCCACGGCGTGCCGGTGCTTATCCTCACCGCCCGTGCCGACGAGGTGGACACCGTGGTCGGCCTCGACGCGGGCGCCGACGACTATGTCACCAAGCCGTTCAGGCTCGCCGAGTTGCTGGCCCGGGTACGTGCGCTACTGCGTCGTGGCACCTCGGAGACACCGGTGGTGCAGGGAGTGCGCATCGACGCGGACTCACGCCGCGCATGGATGGACGGCGAGGAACTGCAGCTCACCACAAAGGAGTTCGACCTGCTGCGGGTGCTCGTGCGCGACGCGGGCAAGGTGATCACCCGCGAGCAGATCATGCGGGAGGTGTGGGACACCAACTGGTGGGGCTCCACCAAGACGCTCGACATGCACATTTCGTGGCTTCGCCGCAAGCTCGGTGACGACGCCAACAACCCGCACTTCATCACCACGGTGCGCGGCGTCGGTTTCCGTTTCGAGCGCGGCGACTGACGGAGCAATGCGGCGCCGCTTGCTGTTCTCCACGCTGGCCGTGGCGGTCGGCGCCGTACTACTGCTCGGCCTGCCGCTCGCGGTTGTACTGAGCCGCCTGGAGCTAAACGAGGCCGGTCAGCAGCTCGAGCGGGACGCGGCCATGGTCGCCAAGGGCATGCAATACAGGCAGCAGGCGGGCAAACCGACCGATCCGCAGGAGATTGAGCGGACGCTGCCTGACCGGTATGTCATCATCAAGGATGTCGGCGTGGAAACGATCACGGTCGGCCGTAAGCCCCCGGCAGACGACACCATCAAATCGCGCGCCGTCACGGGCGATTTCGACGTCACCGTCGAGGCGGACGGTGCCGTCACCGGCGGCAGCCTGACCAAGGCGCTTGCGCTGATCAGCTCACTGGCGATGCTCGCGATCGGCGTGGCGGTCGGCCTCGCGTTCATCCAGGCGCGCAAGCTCTCCAGACCGCTGGTCGAGCTTGCGGAGGCCGCCGAGCGGCTTGGCTCAGGCGACGCGCGCCGGGTCGGCCGCAAGTACGGGGTGCGTGAACTCGACCAGGTCGCGGAGGGCCTTGACCGTTCCGTGCGACGTGTGGCCGACCTGCTCGCCGCCGAGCGCGAATTTGCCATGGACGCCTCGCATCAGCTGCGCACGCCGTTGACCGCGCTGTCCATGCGGCTGGAGGAGATGATCGCGGCGGCCGACGAGCCTGAGGTGGTCCGCGAAGAGGGCGCGGCGGCACTCGCCCAGACCGAGCGGCTCGCCAATGTGGTGAGCCAGCTGCTTGGCCGAACGGTGCCCAAGGAGTCAACCACCGCGGAAATCACCAGCATCGATGACATTGTCGCCCAGCAGGTGGCCGAGTGGGACCCGGCGTTCCGCCGTGCGAACCGCAAGCTTGAGGTCATCGGGACGAAGGGGCTGCACGCTCGCACCACTCCAGGCAGCATCGCCCAGGTGATCGCGACCCTCGTGGACAATGCGCTAGAACACGGCGCCGGCACCGTCGCTATCCGCACCTGGCAGACGCCGAAATCGGTGGTCGTGGAGATACGCGACGAAGGCAGGGGGGTGCCGGCCGAGCTGGTGCCGCGGATCTTCGAGCGGAACGTGAGTGGCCGGCCGGGCGGCACTGGTCTCGGGCTGGCGCTGGCGCGTGACATGGCGGCTGCAAATGGCGGCAATGTCGTGCTCGTCCGGCCGAGGCCAGCGGCGTTCGCTGTCTTCCTGCCGCGGCCATGGCAGGACGACCCCGATGAGGCTCCCGCGGTCAGCGGACCCGCGTGAAGACCCCCATGCCACCGTCGGCCTGGGGTGCCACCTCCAGACCGACGGGTGCGATCGCGTGCAGGCCGGTGGCCGGCGGCGTGGCATGTGTCGCGAGTGGCAGGAAGACCCATTTCTTGTAGGCCCAGTACCTGAACAAGGTTCCGATCGCCGTGGCCGTCACCTGGGCCATGTTGTATGCGAGCTGGCCGTGCATGCCCAGGGAGTACTCGGTGAAGCCGATTACCAGCAGCGCGATCAGCAGGCCGGCTGCGTTCAATGCGTAGAAGATCAGATACTCGCGCGCCAGGCCCGCATTCGCCCTATGCCTGAAAGTCCACCTGCGGTTTCCCGCATATGCGAAGGTGGTGGCCACGACGGTGGAGATCGTTTTCGCGAGCAGCGGGCCGAGCCCGGCGTTGCCGCGCAGCATCGCGGCCCCACCGATGTCGAGCGCGGACCCGATCATGCCGATGACGCTGAACTTTGCCAATTCATGGACGAGTTCGGCGAAACGCCGGTACGGGGCGGTGATCGGGCTCACGACGGAGGAGTCTGCCACGCCATGGTCTGCTGCACCCGCGCGCAACGCGGCGGGCACGGCCGTGTCCTTACGCTCTTGAGGTCGGCCTGCCCGCGTTTGCATTTTTCATCCCGCCATCCGCGGTGCCCGTTGCCGCAGCTGACCCGCGTGCATGACGACGTAGAGCGGACGAATCCGACCGCGAATGTGATGTCGTCGACGGCGGGGATGTGCGTGGGGACCGGATGCCACCTGCACGGGCGCTTGTCGCACATCGTAGGCTTGCTGGCCGTGACGGGACAGTGGGCATCTGCGCCGGTAGTTGGCATGGTCGGCGGTGGCCAGCTCGCCCGGATGACCCAGCAGGCGGCGGTCAGCCTCGGTGTCCGGCTGCGTGTGCTCGCCGCGTCGCGGGAAGACAGCGCCGCGCAGGTCTGCCCCGACACCTCGGTCGGCGATCACACCTCCCTCGCTGACCTGCGGGACTTCGCCGCCGGATGTGATGTGCTCACGTTCGATCACGAGCATGTGCCCAGCGAGCACCTGACCGCGCTCGAGCAGGCGGGCGTCAAGGTCCGCCCTGGTTCCTGGCCGCTGCGCCACGCGCAGGACAAGCGGGCAATGCGCGAACGGCTCGCCGCTCTCGGGGTGGCCGGCCCAAGGTTCCGCCAGGTCCGCACCCTGGACGAGGTGCGCGAGTTCGCTGGGTCCGACGGCTGGCCGGTGGTGCTCAAGGCGATCAGCGGCGGCTACGACGGCAAGGGCATGTGGGTGTGCCGCTCGACTGGCGAAGCTGCGGCGGTTCTCGCGCATGACGTGCCGTTGATCGTGGAGGAGCACGTGCGGTTCGGGCGGGAACTTGCGGCGGTGGTCGCGCGCTCGCCGCACGGGCAGGGCGCGGCATTCCCTGTCGTGCAGACGGTGCAACGGGACGGCGTCTGCCATGAGGTACTCGCACCTGCCCCGGGTCTGCGCCCGGGCAGCGCGGCGCGGATCCAGGAACTGGCCCTGCGGGTGGCCGCCGAGCTTGGCGTGACCGGGCTGCTCGCGGTGGAGCTATTCGAGACCGCCGACGGGCTGCTCGTGAATGAACTGGCGATGCGTCCGCACAACAGCGCGCACTGGACGATCGAGGGTGCGCGGACTTCGCAGTTCGAGCAGCACCTGCGTGCCGTGCTTGACTTGCCGCTCGGGGCACCGCGGCTTGCCGCACCGCAGGTAGCGATGGCGAATGTGTTCGGCGGCGACAAGTGGGACGCGCCCGGCGATGTTTTCGGCAGGTATGTCCACGTGATGGCCGCCGATCCAGGTGCGAAGGTGCACTTTTACGGAAAGCAGCCACGTCCCGGCAGGAAGATCGGGCACGTCACCGTGCTAGGCGATCCCGGCGACGACATGGGAGAGGTGCGCGTGCGGGCCCGCCGCGCGGCCAGTTACCTCGGCGGCGAACGCGACGATGAGGGGTCGTGAGACACCGATGTGCAGCTCCGCTAGCCGACGCCCGTCGCACAGCCAGCACCACCCGCCGCGCATTTGCGGCGACAGCCCCCGGGCAAAACCCGCCCGGGCAAGGCTCCCGGGCAAGCCTTCCGGGCGACCCCCGGACGAACCGCCGGGCAAGCTTTCCGGGCAATACCCCTGGACAGAACCCGCCGGGCATGGCTTCCGGGCAATACCCCCTGGACAGAACCCGCCGGGCATGGTTTCCGGGCACGCCTCCCAGCCAAGGCTTACCCGCCCTGTGGGCACTCCCTAATGATGATTTGGCAGCTTGTCAGGCGCGTAGGCGGGTGAACGGGATTCTGTGGACAATTGACCGGGAGGCGATGACGTGAGCGCACTGATCGGCGTCGTCATGGGCAGCGATTCTGACTGGCCGGTCATGAGCCAGGCAGCTGAGGCCGTGGCCGAGTTTGGGATCGGCTGCGAGGTGGAGGTGGTGTCCGCGCACCGGATGCCGCACGAGATGCTCGCTTACGGTTCAGGAGCGGCGGCGCGCGGCCTGCGGGTGATCATCGCTGGTGCGGGCGGCGCCGCGCATCTGCCGGGCATGCTCGCCGCGGCAACCCCGCTGCCGGTGATCGGCGTGCCCGTGCCGCTCAAGTACCTTGACGGGCTGGATTCGCTGTTGTCGATCGTGCAGATGCCCGCGGGTGTGCCCGTCGCTGCGGTCGCGGTCGGCGGCGCACGTAACGCCGGGTTGCTTGCGATCCGCATCCTTGCCGCCGCCGACGACGGGCTGCGCGAGCAGATGGCCGATTTCCAGGTGCGGCTGAAACAGCAGGCGATGGCCAAGGGCGCCGCCCTGCGTGCGGCGTTCGAGGGCTCAGTAGCGCAGGGGCACGACAATCGCTGAATCTCGCCAGGCCTGCTGGCTTGCACCGCTGTGCCGCGCCGCGGACCGCCAGACGTCGTCCAGCCAGCATCACTGGCCGCACCCGCCACTGCGATTTGGGGACAGCCATGATCGCGGTACCTAAACCGCGCATGTGAGGGGCTAGGTACCACGATCATCGAATGCGTCTTTGACCGGGAGCGGTGTCGCGTGCAGGTCGGCCCGCGGCGGCACCGCTGCGTCGGCCGTCCATATCAGGGACGGCCGAGGGCGCGGTAGTGCCAGCTCGCGGCCCGCCAGCGCTCCGGGTCAAGCGCACCGCGGCCGTCCACGATGTTACGTTTGGCTACCACCTTGCCGAGGATCTCAGGGTCGGCGTCGGTGAATTCGGGCCATTCCGTCAGCAACAGCACGATATGTGCGTCCCTCGCGGCGTCGAGCGCCGTGGCCGCGTACTCGAGTTCCGGGTGGGCTTGCCTGGCATTCTCCACCGCGGCTGGGTCGTAGACGGTGACCCTGGCGCCGAGACCGTGGATGGTCTTCGCGACATCAAGCGCGGGCGAGTCGCGGATGTCGTCAGAATTGGGCTTGAACGCGGCGCCGAGCACGCCGACGACGCGGCCCTCGAAGGCGCCGCCGGCCAGTTCCCTGGCAAGATCTACCATCCGCGCGCGGCGGCGCATATTGATCGCATCGACCTCACGCAGGAAGGACAGTGCCTGGTCGACACCGAGTTCGTCGGCACGGGCCATGAACGCCCTAATGTCTTTCGGCAGGCAGCCGCCGCCGAAGCCAAGCCCGGGACTGAGGTAGCTGCCGCCGATCCGGCCGTCATAGGACAGCGCGGCGGACAGCATCGTCACATCCGCCCCGGTGGCCTCGCAGACCTCTGCCATCGCGTTGATAAACGAAATCTTGGTGGCAAGGAACGCATTCGCGGCGACCTTCACGAGCTCGGCGGTGGCGAAGTCGGTGATCAGGAACGGGGTGCCGTCCGCCAGTTGTCGCGCGTAGATCTCACGCAGGACCGCGGCGGCGCGCACCGAGTGCGTCCCCGCCACTATCCGGCCCGGGTGCAGCGTGTCGCGGACCGCGTGTCCCTCGCGGAGGAACTCGGGATTCCAGGCAAGCTCCGCAGCAGGCCCGGCTGGCGCCAGCTGCGCTAGCCGTTGTGAAACGGCTTCCGCGGTGCCGACAGGGACGGTGCACTTGCCGACCACGAGGCAGGGTGAGCGCAGCAACGGCGCGAGCTCGTCGATGCAGGCGCGCAACTGGGACAGGTCGGCGGCGTTACCATCGCTGCGCTGCGGCGTGCCGACACACACGAAATGCGTGTCGGCGAAGGCTGCCACCTCCGCATAGGAGGTGGTGAATCGGAGCAGCCCGCGGTCCAGACCGGCCTGCAGCAAATCCTCGAGGCCGGGCTCGAAGAATGGCAGCTTTCCCGCGGCCAGCCGGTCGATCCTGACCGGGTCGGTGTCCAGGCCGAGTACCTCGAAACCCAGCTCGGCAAGGCAGGCCGCATGCGTCGCGCCCAGATACCCGGTGCCGAGCACAGTGAGGCGGCGGGCCACGGCGTCTCCTCTCCCCATCGTCGTCGTGCTTCACCTGCGGCAGGTGCGCGTCGCCCGGCCTTCTGGCGGCTCCTACTATCGAGGCCGTGAGCCTCGAATGCCCGGCCTTCGCCCTGGCCGAGGAGCACCTGATGCTCCGCGAGTCGGTGCGTGCGCTCGCCGATGACAAGATCGGCCCCCGGGCCGCAGAGGTCGACCTGACCGGTGAGTTCCCCTGGGACGTGTCTGACGCGCCTATCCATGCCGACCTGCACGCCGTGCACGTTCCGGAGAAGTACTGCGGCGCAGGCGCTGACGCCATCGCCACCGTGATTGTCATCGAGGAGGTCGCCCGGGCGTGCGCAGCCTCCTCGCTCATCCCGCTCGTCAACAAGCTCGGCACGCTGCCGTTGTTGCTTACGGGTCGGATGAGCTTAAGCAACGGTACCTTCCCCCGCTAGCGCTAGCACGGGGCAAGGTGATGTTCTCTTATGCCCTCTCAGAACCGGAGGCTGGGTCCGATTTCGCTGCGGCGCGTACTCGGGCAACCGCGGCGGGTAGTGGATATGTACTGAACGGCACCAAGCGGTGGGTCAGCGGCGGCGGCACGTCGACGCGTTACACAGTGGTGGCGGTCACCACACCCGACGCAGGGGCCGACGGGATTTCGGCCTTCGTCGTGGAAAAGGGCGACGAGGGCTCTCGTCCGGCGCGCCTGAGCACAAGCTCGGGATCAAGGGCTCGCAGACATGTGAACTTTACTTCGACGACTGCGAGATACCTGCGGACCGGATGATCGGCGCCGAAGGGCAGGCCTAAGGACGGTGCAGCGCACGCTCGGTCACGCCCGGGTGACCATCGCCGCGCAGGCGATCGGTATCGCGCAGGGAGCCCTCGACTACGCGACGTCGTACGTGAAGGAGCGTCAGCAGTTCGGCGGGCAGTCGCCGAATTCCAGGGCGTACAGTTCATGCTGGCCGACATGGCGATGACGGTGGAGGCCGCGCGGCTGCTCACCTATGGCGCCGCCGCTAGGTCGCAGCGCGTGCTGGATGGTGCGGCAGGCGCGGCCGAATCCGAACTGACCTTCTGCGACATGATCACTCATCGCATCCCCTTTGCCGACGCCCGAGGCGGCACTCGCCGCTCGGTTCGGGACCGCGTACGCGGTGGCCGTCAACTCCGGCAGCAGCGCCCTGTACGCTACCCTCGCCGTGCTGGGCTGTGGGCCGGGCCGCGGCGTCGCTCTGCCCTCGCGTGGCCCCGCTGCCCACGGTCCTGCCCGTCCTAGCCCTCGGCGCTCGTCCGCTGCTGATCGACAACCAGCCTGGCAGCCTCGCCATGGGCGCCGGCGCTCTCGCAGCCAAGATCCGCCCCGACACCGTCGCTGTCATCTCCGTTCCGTTGTGCGGCTACCCGGCGGACACGTATGACGCGCATCTCATCGAAGACACGGCACAGGCTCACGGAATCATCAGCGCCGGGAAGCTAGCCGGGACGACGGGAACCGCTGGCTGCTTCTCCACCCATGACCGTAAGCTCCTGGCCACCGGCGAGGGCGGCTTCATCCTCACCAACAATCCGGGCCTGCATAAGGCCGTCGAGGCATTCACCCGCCACGACCACCCACGCGGGAACGCGGCAGCGGTCAACTTTGCCGGTCCACCCCGGGCTGACCAGGCAGCAGGTAGAGTGCATGGCCGAGCGCGTCCATGCCATCGCCGCCAGCGTCGGAGGCACCCGATGATCCGCCATTTCACCGCCACCGGGATCGTCCTGCATCGCGACACGGTCCTGCTCATCGAGCATGTGAAGCTCGGATGGTGGATGCCGCCCGGCGGCCACATCGATCCGGACGAAGACCCCGTGCAGGCAGTCCTGCGCGAAGTCCGCGAAGAGACGGGACTCGACTGCGCGATCATCGCCCCCGACGTATTCGCACACGACGCCGTTCAGGTACTCCCCGCGCCCTTCACCATCCTGGTCGAGGACGTACCCGAAGCCGGGCAGACGGTCCAGCACATCGACTGCATCTACGTGCTGCGACCCACATCGGACCCCGCCGCGCTCGCCGCACAAGCCGGAGAGGTCCAAGACCCGCGATGGGTACCGGTCAGCCAAGTCGGCGAATTGCGCACGCCTCCAGAGCTCCCTGCCCTCATCCACGCTGCGGCCCAGAGCGTCAATGCCCTCACCGGAGCCTGAACTGCTTCACGCCCGGCACGGCGCTCGCCGGCGGAGCCCGCAAGCTTGCCTCTCCGCCAGAGCGGTTACGGTCAGTGAGGAGCGAAGCTGATCCGTTCACCGGCCCCACCCAGGCCCGGGGCGCGCTCTATGCTGACCGGATCGCTGGCGCAGCGTGGCGTTACACCGTGCCCGGGTGACCGGCAGACACGCCGGAGAAATGATCTGCGATCTTGCCGAGGGGGTTCCCCTGGACACAATGTGAGGAACACCGTGGAACAGTGCATCGCGTCGGACGACCTGCCCGGGCCGCTGAAGCAGGCGATCGAGGCCCGCACCGGATCCATCGCCTGCCAGGTCGAGAATTTCACCGACTTCGGGCATTCCCCTGGGTGCACCCGGGGTTGCTGGGCGACCCGGCCCGGCCGGTCGTCCCTCGCCACGAGGTCCGGGCCGAAGCTGACGTGCTGCACTATTCGATCGTCCGGCCGGAGTCGCCCAATTCCGGCGACTTCCCGGTCTTAAGGCAACCAGCAGGCCGGCCCGCCAGAGCGGCTTAGCCGCTATGAACTTCACCTGCCGGATACCATCGCGCCGCGCCTGGGCTGGGGCGGCGAGCGCGGCGCGGCACGCTTATGTAGGTGACCAGCGTTATATGCGTGCTGAGCATGGCCGACAGGTCGCGGTCATGTCCGTCGAGCGCGGCGAGCATCCACTCCGTGCAGGCTAGCCCAGCCGGAATCGGCTGCGGCCGGGTCACTGATAGTGGCCAAGAATGCCGGTGCAGGAGCGCCCAGGGCGTTCGCGCCGCAAACTCGGGCCGGGCACCGGCACGTTGCCTCAGTTTGCGGTCGTAGGACCGATACGAGCGCCGCCGCCACCGGCAAGACCCACCTCGTGCAGCCGCCAGCCGCCCGCTGCCCCGCAGGATTCTTCGGCAGCAGACCGGACGCGGGGCAGCTGCCGTCGTTCGCAGAGCACGAGCAGCGAGGGTCCGGCACCCGAGACGAACGCCGCGTGCCCCTGGGCTCGCAGATGCCCGAGGGCGTTTGCCGCCTCCGGCCAGCTCGCCAGGCGCCGCTGCTGGTGCAGCACGTCGTCAGTGGCAGGAAGCAGCAGATCAAAGGCGCCGGCTAGGGCAAGCGGAAGTAGCGCCGCCCGCCCCGCTGTCCAGGCGGCATGCGCGAACGCAACGGTGTCAGGCAGGATCTGCCTGGCCGCCCTTGTTCCCATAGGTTCCGGTGCGATCAGCGCGAAGGCTGCCAGATCCGGATGAACGGAAGCCGGGTGGTAGCGGGGCGTGCCAAGCTCGCTCCAGCAAAGTGTGGCGCCGCCGAACAGGCACGGGGCGACGTTGTCGGGGTGACCTTCTATCTCGCTCGCGAGCTGGAACACGCCGGCGTCCGGCAGGTCCACGGCGAGCACCTTCCGGGCAGCAAGCAGGCCAAGGGCAATAGCTGCCGCGCTCGAGCCAAAGCCTCGCCCGCGCGGGAAACCCAGCTCAAGTTCTAGGCTGAGCGCGGGCAACGTCCTGCCCGCTTCCTTGGCGAAGCGCAGCATCGCCGCGACAAGAAGGTTGTCGCGGCCCACCGGGATGCTCTGCGCCTCCTCGCCCTTGGCGTGCACGGCCAGGTCGCCAGGGCTGCCATGTCCTGGCGTCACCTTGAGCGTGTCCCACCAGTCGAGCGCGAGGCCGGCCGCGTCGAACCCCGAGCCGAGATTAGCGCTCGTCGCTGGTGCGAGCACCACGATCGATGCTTGCGCCGAGGTTATCCGCATGTGCGTTCCCTTCCCGCGGCAAGCCGTGGCGACGCGCCGTCATCGGGCCGCGCCGACGACCCGCGGCGGGCTAGCCGAATCAAGGCTCCTGCCGTGCCTTGCTCTGGCGCGCCAAGTTTCTGGCGCGCCGGGTTCTCAGTTTGCTGATGATAGTTGGCAGCCACGCCCAGCCTGTTTGGTCTTCACCCGGACCGGGTGACGCGCGCAGGGCTAGCGGGGGACATCCTCACGATCGGGCAGCGTTTGCGGCCCGAACCCGTGCCCGGCAAAAGGCGCCCCGCCCGCCCCACCGTTCGCTGCCGTCCGCATGGCCAAAGCCGGCGCTGACCCACGATGACCGAGGAGGTCGGTTCACGATGACAGAAGACCCGACGCCACGCACAGACCGGTCGGCCGAAGGCTTCGAACTCCCCCTGCCTGGTATCGAGGCCGGCCGTGAATTCGAAGAGGCTCAGGAACATCAGACCTATACCGACATCGATCCCGAGACCAACGAACTGCACGCGACCGGCAAGACATGTTCGCGCTGCGGCCGGGTCATCCAGCCGGACGAGGACGTACGGCGCACCGCTGGCGGCGCCTACCAGCATGATTTCTGCGAGGTTAGACAAGCTCCGCAGCCCGGGTGATGTTGCGGGGCATTCGGCCGAAGATCAGGCTGTGGAACGGCGAGATCGACCACCAGTAGAGGTGGCCGAGCAGGCCCCGGGGGTGAAAGATCGCCCGTTGGCGATAGGTGGTCCGGCCCGTTTCTGTCCGGACGGCGAGTTCCAGCCAGGCCAGGCCGGGCAGCCGCATTTCCGCGCGCAGCCGAAGCAGTCGTCCTGCTTCGATCTCCTCCACCCGCCAGAAGTCGACCGCGTCGCCAATCCGCAGGTGACGTGGGTCGCGTCGGCCACGCCGCAGGCCGGCGCCGCCGGTCAGCCTGTCGATGAACCCGCGCAGATGCCAGGCCAGTGGCAGTGAATACCAGCCGTTTTCACCGCCGACGCCCTCGATTACCTGCCACAAAGCCTCCGGCGCCGCGTCGGTCATCTGGGTCCGCTCGTCGACGTAAAGGCTGCCGCCGGCCCAGTTCGGGTCGGTGGGCAGTGGATTGCTTGGTGCACCGGGCGGCGCTGCCGACGACCAGCGCGTAATGACGTTCACCTCACGCACTTGGCTCAGGGCGAGTTCGACGGCACGGTCGAAGCCGATCAGGCCGCCGGGCGGGTCAGGTACGTATGCCGCGATGTCGTGCTCGCGGCAGACGACTTCGTTGCGCAGTGATTCGACCAGCGGCCGGGCGATCGTGCCAGGCACAGGCGTGACGAGGCCCACCCACAGGCTCGACAGGCGCGGCGTGAGCACGGGAACGGGCAGGATGACGCGCCCAGGCAGCCCCGCAACGGTGGCGTACCTGCGCATCATGTCTATGTAGGTGAGCACGTCGGGCCCGCCTATGTCGAAGGCGCGGCTCACTGCCCCGGGCAGATCCGCGCAGCCGACCAGGTAGCGCAGCACGTCGCGGATCGCGATTGGCTGGATCCTGGTGCGTACCCAATGCGGTGTCACCATGACAGGCAACCGCTCGGTGAGATAGCGAAGCATCTCGAACGAGGCTGAGCCGGACCCGATGATGACCGCTGCGCGCAGCACGGCGGCTGGTACGTCGCAGCCGAGCAGAATGTCGGCGACCTCGGCACGGGACCGCAGATGCGCGGAAAGCTCACCGTCCGGTGCGAGAGCACCGAGATAGACGATGCGGCTGACTCCGCACTCACCGGCGGCGCCTGCCACGGTCGTCGCGGCACGCCTATCCCTGTCCTCGAAGCCGGCGCCGCCCCCCATCCCGTGGACGAGGTAATAGACCACGTCGATGCCTTCGAGCGCCCGGCGGGTTGGTCCCGCCGCCAGCGCATCGGCCTCCGCGACCGTCACATCTGCCGCCCAAGGCTGGTCGCGCAAGTTGCCAGGGTGGCGCGCCATGCACCGAACGCGGTGGCCCGCGGAGAGCAACTCAGGCACGAGCCTTCCGCCGATGTACCCGCTCGCCCCCATCACCAGGCAGTGCTGCGCATTCATGGCGAGCCCCCTCCCGGCCGCGTGTCGCCTACCCGCTGCCGGAGATCTACCCAAGCTCGGCCGACGCGAAGAACGCCCGCAGGCGACGCGTTGGAAGGGTGGTCGCGCTGGGTGCCCGCCGGCCACCTGTGGCCGCGGGAGGGCCAGTTAGCTGACCAGCGTCGCCCGCGGCTGTGGCCCGGGCTGCAGACCACCAATGTGGCAGCCGCGGCCACGGTGCGGAGGCAGGGCGCGGTGAAGGCAATAGAGGCGGAGATCGAGGCGCGTGCCGCGGGCTTCGATGCTGACCGGCTGGCGCGGATCGACCGGCACTTCAGGCGCTAACTAACGGACCGACCCGCAGGGGCATCACCCTCGGGCGACCGGCAGGGAGTTCACTGGCGCGCCCGTCAACGGCGCTTCGGTGGCGGGGGAGGCGGGTGCGGGGGCATCGAGGCGAGCGCTGGCGGTTCATCGGGCCACACAAGCAGCAGTGGGCAAGGAACGTGGTCGACGATGAATCTGGTGGCCGGGCCCAAGCTCTTGGGACCGAGACGGCGCAGGTCACCGTCCCGGGCGACAATGAGCAGGTCGGCGTCCGCGCAGGCGGCGGTAACCTCGTGCTCGGCCCGGCCGGACCGGCTGGCCCGGCGGGCGGGCCTGCCCAGCCGGTCGGCCGCCGAGTCGAGCAGATTCGCGGCGGCCGTCGCGGCCGCCGCCTCGATTCGCTTGCCGGGGTCGTGCGCGGGATGGCTGCGCCCAAGCAGTCCTGTCCTCGCGCCGCGGGCCGCGGCGGCCGGGCCTTCCTCGGTGATGTGCAAGAGAATGACGTCCATCCCTTGGGCGAACCGGCGAGCGGCGTCGATGCATGCCTGCCAAGTGCCCTCGACGATCCACACGACCACCGTCATCGCGTCAGCCTCCGATCACGTGCAGGCCCAGCCACAAGCCAACCACCGCGGCGGCGATCGCAGCAGGAACGGTGAGCACGCCGAGGCGCATGAATTCGCCGATGGCAGGCTCATGGTCATGTTCGCGAAGCACCCGCCGCCACAAAAGGGTCGCGAGCGATCCGACGTAGGTAAGGTTTGGGCCGACGTTGACGCCGATGAGCATGGCGAGCAGCGGACCCGGGCCTCCTGCGGCGGCGGCAGGTAGCAGCAAAAGCACGGTGGGCAGGTTGTTGAGCAGGTTCGCCAGCACGCCAGCCAGGACCGCGACCGCCAGTAGGCCTGGCAGTGCCGTCCCTTGGGACACCAGCGGACGGACCGCGTCACCGAGCCCGTTTCCTACCACGGCGGCTACCACCACGCCGAGCGCGAGCACGAAGGCGCCGAACGGCAGATCGGCTGAGCGAACCACCTCAGCCGGGGTCACGCGGCGCTGCAACAGAGCCCGCACGGCCAGCACGACGGCGCCCGCGAATGCCGCCCATGCGGGGTTCACACCGAGTGCCGACGCCGCCACGAACCCGCCGAGCGTCGCCGCGACGACGGCGAGGGCGAAGAACGGGACCTGCGCATTCTCGGGCGGCGGTCGCCGTTCCGCGACCCGCAGGTCAGAGGCGAAAAACAGGCGAAAGATGACATATTCGACGGCGATCGCGGCCAGCCAGGGAATCGCCATAAGGGCGCCGAATCGGGTGAAGGACAAGCCGCTTGCCGTGTAAGCAAGCAGGTTGGTCAGGTTGGAGACCGGAAGCAGCAGGGACGCGGTATTGGCCAGATGTGTACACGCATAGACGTGCGGCTTCGGCCGGGCGTGCAGCCGTGCCACCGTCGCGAAGACCACCGGGGTAAGCAGCACAACGGTCGCGTCCAGGCTGAGCACCGCCGTGATCGCGGAGGCGATCAGGAAGACACGGGCGAGCAGGTTCCCTCGTCCGCGCGCCAAGACCGCCCCCGCGGCTTCGAACAGCCCCTCCCGGTCGGATAGCTGGGCGAGCGCGAGGATCGAGGCGAGAAAACCGACCACGGGCAGCAACTGCGAGATCTCCTCGCGGGCAGCGTGCGGTGAGACCAAGCCAAGCGCCATGGCCACGCCCGCGGCAGGCACCGCGGTGACGGCTTCTGGCAGCCCACGTGGCTTGATCACGGCGCCGCCGAGCACCACAAGCAGCAGCAGGACTGAGGAGGTTTCTGCGATCACACTTCCCGGTGGCACCCGGTCCCCCGGCTCGCTAGCGGTGCTCAGCTGGACGAGGCGCCCTCTTCGCGCATGTGGGCACGGCTAGGAGCGCAAGCGGCAGCGACAGGTGCACGGTGGCGCGCGCTGCGGAGGTGCAGAACAGGCCGATGGTCAACAGCAGCGAATCGCCGGCCAGGAAGAACCCGATGAACAGCCCGGTCTCGGCGAAGAGGACGAGGAATACGCCAAGCGCGCCGAGCCCGCCGAGCAGGGACGTCGGGCTTAGCGGGTTCAGCGCCAGGCCCTGCGCGGCGTGCCCAGCAATCCCAGCAAGAACCCCATGCATAGGATGCGGAGCAGAGATCACCTGCCGCAGCGCCGCGTGCAGCACTGTCACGCCTGCTTCCTCCTCTGCTCGAGACGGCCACACGCCTGGGATGGCACACTGGATCCGGCAACGTCTACACGCCCGTAGAACCTCGTCTAGCGTTGCAGAGAATTAGGCGGGGAGGTGCGCGATCGCAAAAATGGTGCTGGCCAGGCACGAGGGCCCCCCGGAGCGCCCTCGTGCGCGACAGCCGCGCGACGGCGCTGGAGGGCTGCGCGGCAGCGCTGTCGGCACGGTCCGGGGCGGTGCGGTCAGCGTGGCGCGCCGCGAGGCCGCGGGCGCTCAGGGCCGTCGAGCCGCGGGCGAACTTGAGGCAGAGGTCCTCGCCGTCCTGCTGCGCGCGGACGCCGCGCTGACCCCGCGTGACGTGAGAGCGCAACTCGGCGGCGGCCTGGCATACAGCACGGTGGTGACGATCTTGTCCCGGCTGCATGCCAAGGGCGTGCTGACCCGCCGTAGAACCCGCCGCGCCTACGCATACGCGCCAGTGGCCGACGAATCGGGTCTGGCCGCCAGGCGCATGCGCCAGGTGCTCGACGGCGAGGCCGACCGCGAAGCCGTATTGGAGCATTTCGTGTCGGACCTTTCCGACCAAGACGAACAGCTACTGCACAACCTGCTGCTCCGCGGCGGGACCGCGGGCAGGACTGGGGACCGGAGGCACCGTTGATGCGGCCTGACGTCTACGTCCCACTGGTGCCGCCGGTCATCGTGGCGGACGGCGCGGTGTGGCAGACCGCCAAGTCCTGGCCGGTCAAGTCCTGGGGGTCAAGTCCTGGGGGTCAAGTCCTGGGGGGTCAAGTCCTGGGCGGTCAAGTTCTGAGGCAGTCCTGAGGGATTGAGCGCTCCCGTCGATCACGGTAAGTAGTGATCAAAGATCATTGCGTTAGTGTGATCCACATCACATAACTGATGTCAACGATGACACGGCTTTCCCAGCCGAATCGGTTGCGGACCCCTCCCCATCCTCTGGCAGGGTTGGGCGCCGACGGCACGCACCGAACGGGGCACAACGCTCCAATATTGGTTTCTCGCCGCGTGTCGTCGTTTGAAGCCTGGCCCGCGGTCGTTCGGACCTGCTGCTCTGCACCGCAGCGGTCTATGCACTGGTCGCCTAGCGGGCGCGTTCGGCCGAGGAAGGGACTGCCTTGTCACCACGCCCGCAGCGGGTTAGGGGGAGAAGGCATGCGCACCGCCGCGGGGGACCTGGTGCCGGAGCTGTGCTGGTGCCGGTTGCTGCGGTCGCTGCTGTCGTCGTCGTTGCCATCGGGGCCTACATCCTCATGTCGGCGACCGGGTCGTCCGCTCGCCTGACACAGGCCGCGGCGGCCGCGACCGTGTCGGTCGAGGCCCGGCGCGCTGTCGCCCTGCTCGAGCAAGAGCGGCAGCAGATGATCGCCATCGACGAGGCGTCGCGCTCGACGCACGTTCTTGCCGCGCCGAGGCTTGCGAGCACTGCCGCACCGGTCGCGCCGAAGAGCACCGAGCCGGCCGGCGCTCCGCCGCCGGCCGGCTCGGTACCGCTGATCGGGCCGGTGGATCCCGGGACCGCGCGCGCGGACGCGGAGAACCTCCTGCCGACCTTCGGCTGGAGCGCGCGCGAGTACTTCGGCTGCCTGGACAATCTGTGGTCAAGAGAGAGCGGTTGGCGTTTGAACGCCGCGAACCCGAGCGGGGCTTATGGGATCCCGCAGGCGCTGCCAGGCTCCAAGATGGCAAGCGCCGGAGCGGACTGGCAGACGAATCCGATCACTCAGATCACGTGGGGTCTCGGCTATATCCAGGACAGGTACGGCGACCCCTGCGCCGCGTGGTCGTACTGGCAGGCGAACGGTTCCTACTAGTTTCTGTGTTGTGACGAGCTAGCGGTCAGCAGGTCGCCGGAACGTAATCACTGTAAGTTGATAAACAGAATGGCATCGGCAGCAGTCAGGCGAGTCGTTGGAGTGTCGCGTGTCGTTGGAGCGTCACATGCGGCAACTTAGCGTGGTTGCGTGTGTGAGAAACGTCAGAATGTGACGGGCATCACTCTCATCTCCCAAGACGGACGTCCAGGGCCTAAAGCCCCAGGTGAGGTGTGCCATTAGTACCGTATCCATCGTCGGCATGGCCGAAAATGTGATCTAGGTTACAACTCATTCCGGCTGCGGCACCACCGAAGGTTGTGCAGTGTGGTTGGCCGTTGGCACCCGGCTTGCGTGGTGATTACTAAGAGTGATGAGTCGCCTTGACCCGTGACACACCCGCACGCCGCCTTCGCGCCGCCCACTGCTGCGGGAAGGTCGTCTTGGGTGAAGGCCCTCGCGCACCGCGCGACCGACCGAAGGTTCATCTTGTCTCGTTACCGGATCCCCCTCCGGAAACCGTTCGAGCTGATCGCGACCGCGGTCAAAAGGTTCGTCTCCGCACGTCACAAGATCAATTTCCAACGGCCGTCAAGAGTGGCCACGCTCGCCACGGTGACCGCATCGGTAGCCGCGATCAGCCTAGGGACCGCCCTGCTGTGGCCGGCGAGTGCAGCGTCGAATTCCCGCGCCGCTGCGCCTCGCCCGCAGGCGGTGAGCCACGCTGCGGCTACCATCGCCTTCGCTGACCCCGCCATGGACAGCCGGACGGCGCGCCCCGGGGCGGCCGTCGCGAGTGTGCACGACGCCAGGTTGCAGTTCGTCAAGGCAGAGAAGGCGCACAAGGCGGCCAAGCGGCGTCTTGCTCAGGAGCAGGCAGCCCAGCAGACGCAGGCGGCTCAGTCGGCCTCGTCCGGTTCGTCCAACTCACCGCAACAGATCGCGAGCGCCATGCTCGGCAGCTTTGGCTGGGGGCAGGAGCAGTTCGGCTGCCTGGACTCGCTCTGGAGCCAGGAGAGTGGCTGGAATCCGAGTGCATCCAATCCAAGCTCGGGGGCATACGGGATCCCGCAGGCACTGCCAGGTTCGAAGATGGCGAGCTCAGGCGCCGACTGGCAGTCCAATCCGGCCACCCAGATCCGCTGGGGCCTTGGCTACATCCAAGGGCTGTACGGGTCCCCATGTGGAGCATGGGGACACGAGCAGTCGACCGGCTGGTATTGATGCTCGGCTGGGCTAACCCTTAAGAAAACTCCTGGCCCCAGGACTGACTGACATTCTCGTCCGCGAGGTAGTGTGGCAGGCCGCGGACGCGCTCGGGACCGCCGCGTCGATGGTGTCGCGGTGGGTGGCGGCCTGCGAGCGTGACGGGCTGGACGGCTTGGTGCCGGAGGCGCGCGGGCCGACGGGGCCGGCCCGGCTGACCGCCAGGTTGGTCGCCCGGATCCGCCAGCTGCGCGTGGACGGGCTGCCGATGGCGAAGATCGCCGCCGTGTGCGGGGTGCCGGAGTTCAGCGTCCGGTGCGCTGGGCCTGGTCGCTGATCGGCGGGACGCGATCGCCTGGCTCGCCGGGGACGCCCCGGCCAGCACCAGAACAGCGGTGGTGAGCAGCCACAAGAGCCAAACGTTGTATAAACGATCCCGTTATGTCGGGAGTCCCTGGCCCAGTGCCGCGCGACGAGCAGGGCCCAGCGGGCGCTGAGCCGTGCTGTATTAGTCAAATCAAGACGGCCTGGAGCCGGCCGCGCCGCAGCGGCTCCAGGCCTTACTCAGCTTCAGGATCATGCGGGTGAGTCTGGTTCGGGCGGGTGCCCGCCGAGGGCGTTCCGCACCGCCAGGTGGCGGATGTCGATGAGTGCCGTGTCGAGGTGACTCGTCGCGACTTCGAGTATGCGCTGCTCGGCTGTCCCCGGCAGTCGAGAACGCACGCTCGCGAGCTCGAGCCCGGCGCTGATCATATGGTTCACGGCGTCCGCGAGTAGCTGCGCAATACGGTGCTGTGCGTCAGTGGGCGTCGCTTTCTGGTTGGCAGACACGTCGATCGCCAACCACGCGGGATCCGCTTCAGACCGCGCCGGTTCGGACTCGGCTAATGCGGGACACGCGGCAGCTGGCGCGAAATAATCCATACCAAGCGGCCCGGTGTCCACACTCGGCCAGACGGGATCGACACTGTGCGGCGCGGGTGCCGACCGTGGCCGACCCGTATACCTGCCGGATGTCATTGTACTTTTCCGCTGCTTGACTGACCACGGATATGTCGCTCGCGTCGTGCAGAAGGCACGCTCAGAGGAATGGCCGGCGAAAAGCCGGGTCGGCTGCGCGGAGCCTGCCGCAGCAGGGCCGACACCCGTTGCCTTGACACACCGAGAACCACCGCAATCTCGTCCATCGTCATACCCTCGCCATCGAGGGTGATGGCCTCGGCTTGCCAGAATCTCCTGCCAGCGTCAGAGAGCGCCTCGAACGCGTCGGAGACAAACTCGATGATCTGAAGCCGTCTGTTCAGCGGCACATTCTGCTCGTATGACATCCCTTTCGAGCCGCGCAGATGCGTCAGCGGACCGCCTTCGAACAGCAGGCCGAGCCTGTGCCGCAACTCATCTGTCGCGATCACAAGTTCGTGTAGCCAAGCGAGTGCGTCGCCTGCCTGGCCCTGCCCACGCCCACCCGCGCACACCTACCAAATCTGACAGGCAAGACCCGTTGCGGCAAGAGAAAAGTACCGCTAGATCTAAATATGACTGTTCCGGGTACGACCGACCAAAATAGTCAATAACGGCCCGGTGTCGCACGGCAAGGGCAGCATTGCACGGGCAGCACGGCTATGGCGCGGAGCGCGCGTCACCACACGGGCGTGAAGCTGGCAAGCGCCTCGCGCAGCGCGTGAAGGCTCGCCTGCCACTGCGGTGCAGGCGTGGACCAATAGATAGCGAACGACTGACTGCCCGTTGGGCCATGGGCGATCAGTGCCCGGTCAAGCACGTCGATCTGGCCGCCGGAGAGGTTACGCCAGCTGAATGCCCAGTCGGCAGCGGCCGTACCCAGGTATCTGACGGGTCTGATGAAGTAGCGGTGATATCCGGGGAACTTGCCCTGCAGCCGAGTCTGACGTTGCAGGTGGATGAGTTCAGCCAACATGCCCGCGTAGGCATGCGGAGCAAGGTCCAGCTCGAGGAACCTGGAACCCGTGGGCTGCTCGATGTCCGTGTGCTGGCCCTTGCGCGTGAGCTGCCAACCGACAGGAAGCGCCACACGGAACCCCGCGGTGCCGTTACCCGCAGCCCCCGCCGGTTGCACGTACCAGCGATAACCCGCCGGCAGCCTGCTAGGCGAGTTGGTGCGAGCCCGCTCAGCTTGATCTGGGGCTCGCGCGCCAGGCGCGGCGCGCGTCCCGGCACCGGCTGGCTGCGGCGGGGCGCCCTTGGTCGCGGATCCGGCCCGGTGAATCTGGGCGGCGACGAGGGCGGCGACGACGAAGATCGCCACGCCGATGATGACGCACGTAATGAAGCCGTGCTTCCTGCGCTGCGCGATAGTGGGGTGGCCATCGGGCAGGTTGCGGCCGGGATAGCGCGGAACCGGCCCGATGCTGTTCACCTCCGCCACGGGAATCATCGGGGCCGCGTTCACAGGGGCGGCAGACCCCATCGACGCGGGCCCCACGCCTGTCGGCCCCACCCCCGTCGACCCGGCGGCGGCTGGGCCTGCGGCGGCTGGGCCTGCGGCGGCTGGGCCTGCGGCGGCTGGGCCTGCGGCGGCTGGGCCTGCGGCGGCTGGGCCTGCGGCGGCTGGGCCTGCGGCGGCTGGGCCTGTGGCGGACCGGCCCGCAGCGACCGGGAGCGCTACACCAGGCGCCGGAGCATAAGGATCGACGGCATTCGGGTCGATGCCTTGGGGCTTGATGCCATGGGGCGCGAAACCACGGGGCTCCAAACCACGGGGCTCCAAACCACGGGGCTCCACGCCGCGGGCCTCGATAGCACCGCGCTTGAGAGCACTCGGCTCAACCGCCTGCGACACTGTGAACTGCGGGCCAGCGGTTTGCGAGACTGGATCCTGCGGCGCTGCCCGGGTTGCGGCTTGTGGGGTTCGGGCCTGTGGAGCAGGGGTGTGCGGGGCCGCGGCCACGGACCTTGCCCGCGGCGGCAGGATCGCATATGGCCGGAGCGTTTCCGCCTTACGCGGCCTCCCGCCAGGGCCAGCGTCAGTCTCAAGGTCACGGCCATGGCCAAGGTCGCGGCCCGGCCGAGGGTGAGGGTTAAGGTCAGGGCCAGGGTCGGGGTCTGGGCCGGGAACAAGAACGGGACCGAAGCCCAGGCCGGAACCGGGACCACGGTCGGTGTCACCGATCGCATCGAGCATCCGCGCCGCGGCGGCAGCAGTCGGCCGCACGGCCGGGTCGCGGCTCAGCAATGCACCGATCAAGGGCGTAAGCGGGCCTGCCCTGGGTGGCTCCGGGTCCTCTGTTACCACAGCGGCCATTGTGGTCATGGCGCCGCCGCGACGGTCGTACGGCCCCAGGCCTTCCACGGCGGCGTAGAGCGTCGCGCCAAACGACCACAGGTCGGATGCCGCCGTGGCTACGCCACCGCGGATCCGTTCGGGCGCGAGGAAGCCCGGCGAGCCCATCACCATCCCGGTTTGGGTAAGAGACGGATCACCCTCGACGGTCGCGATGCCGAAGTCGGTGAGCACCGCCCTCCCGTCCTGCCCGAGCAGGACGTTGCTCGGCTTTACGTCCCGGTGCATCACACCAGCCCCGTGCGCGCTGGAAAGGGCCCCGAGCACCTGGCGTCCGAGGCCCGCGGCGCGCTCCACGGGCAAAGGCCCGTCCTCTGCGACGACACGGTCGAGTGAGCGGCCGGGGATGAGTTCCATCACAATCCAAGGACAGCCACGTTCCTCGACGACGTCGTAAACGGCCGCCACACCTGGGTGGCTGAGCCTGGCGGCGGTGCGGGCCTCGCGCAGCGTCCGCTGGTAACTGTTGTCCCGTTCCGCATCGCTCACGCTGACGGGCAGCCTAACTTCCTTGACCGCGACGTCGCGGTCGAGAAGTTCGTCCCTGGCGCGCCATACGGTGCCCATGGCGCCGCGGCCGATCCGTTCGGCAAGCAGATAGCGGTCGGCGATCAGGCGCTGTCCGGTGGGCTCTTCCGCCTGGCGACTGGGCCGGGCGTTATGTGACGTCGAGGTCGTGATCGCCTCCCACAGCCAAAGGACGCATAGCGGGACGATACCGGTTACCGATGTCGTGGCGCGTGCCAAGCGTGGCCGATGCGGCGAACGTGCCATTAGACGGGTGGATCCCCAGGTTGCGCTCGGCAAATTCACAGGCTGCAGGGGCAAATTCACAGGCTGCAGGGCCCGGTCAGCGTGTCAGGGTTGGCCAGTGTGCCGGGTTGGCCAGTGTGCCGGGTTGGCCAGTGTGCCGGGTCGGCCAGTGTGCCGGGTCGGCCAGTGTGCCGGGTCGGCCAGTGTGCCGGGTCGGCCAGTGTGCCGGGTCGGCCAGTGTGCCGGGTCGGCCAGTGTGCCGGGTCGGCCAGTGTCTCGGCCGGCTGGTGTGCCGGGTCGCTAAGAGCCCGAGTGCCGCGCCCGGCGCGTCATGGCAAGCACATCAAGCGCCGCGTCGAGTTGCTCCAGGCTGAGGTCGCCCCGCTCGACGTGCCCGCGCTCGATGACGACCTCGCGGATGGTGCTGTCCGTCTCCAGCGCCTGTTTGGCCACCTTGGCGGCCGCCTCGTAGCCGATGAACCGGTTCAGTGCGGTCACGATGGACGCGGACGACTCCGCGTACCGGCGCAGCCGCTGCCGATGAGCCTGGATGCCAGCCACGCATCGATCCGCGAGCAGTGCCGCCACGCTCGCGAGGAGCCGGACGGATTCGAGCAGATTCCGTGCCATCACGGGCAGCATGACATTTAGCTCGAAGTTCCCAGCCGTGCCGCAGAACGCGACCGTGGCGTCGTTACCGATGACCTGTGCCGTCACCTGGCAGACGGCCTCGCACACCACCGGGTTCACCTTGCCAGGCATGATCGATGAACCCGGTTGCAGATCAGGCAGGGAGATCTCGGCGAGTCCGGCCCGGGGACCCGACGCCATCAGGCGGAGATCATTTGCGATCTTGTACAGGCTGATCGCCACCACTCGCAGGGTTCCTGAGGCGGCGACGAGCGCGTCACGGCTACCCGCCGCCTCGAAGTGATCGCGGGCCTCGGTGAGTGGCAGGTCGAGCTTGCCCGCGAGCATCGCGATGACCCTGGCGGCGAATCCAGCCGGTGCGTTGAGCCCGGTTCCCACCGCGGTCCCGCCGAGCGGTAGCTCACCCACCTGGGGGAGCAGCGCCGAGATCCGCTCTGCGCCGTGGCGGACCGCGGCCGCGTAGCCGCCGAACTCCTGGCCAAGTGTCACCGGCGTGGCGTCCATGAGGTGCGTGCGGCCCGCCTTCACCACGTCGGCGAACTCGTCCGCCTTGGCCTCGAGTGCCTCCGCCAGCAGGCCAAGCGCGGGAAGCAACCCCTCTTTCATGCCCTGCGCTGCGGCGATATGGATCGCCGAGGGAAATACATCGTTGGACGACTGTGCGGCGTTGACATGATCGTTCGGGTGTACCGGGCGGCCGAGGTTATTCGTCGCGACTGCGGCTATCACCTCATTCGCGTTCATGTTGCTCGAGGTGCCGGAGCCTGTCTGGAACACGTCCACGGGAAAGTGCGTGTCGTACTCGCCGCCGGCCACCTCGGCGGCGGCGTCGGCGATCGCCGCTGCCATATCCGGGTCGAGCAACCCGAACTCGGCGCCCGCCATTGCCGCCGCTGCCTTGAGCTCGCCAAGCGCGGCGATCAGGCCACGGTCGATGCGCAGTCCGGAAACCGGGAGGTTCTGCACCGCTCGATGCGTCTGCGCACCCCAGAGCGCGTCCGCAGGCACGCGGACCTCGCCCATCGAGTCGTGCTCGACGCGGAAGCCCGACTCCTCGGCCGCCATCATGACCCCGGAGCGCTTTCCGCGTTACGGATGCTGTCGAAATACGCGGGTCCGACGGCGAACGAGCTTGGTGGTTGGCCCGTAGGGGGCGCCATAGCGCCCCCTACGGGCCAACCACGGCGGCCGGACACATGGTTACCGGCTGTTAGCCCGCTCGAAAGCCGAGGATCCGGAGCTATGTGACGACTTCTATTCACGATCAGCCTCCATGATCATGAAACCCGGCCCCCGACGGAAACACGATCATGGAAATCCGCCCCGAAGGAAAATGCGATCATGAAACAGCATCATGAGGGCGTCCCACCGATGGAAAGTAGGGGGCCCGCTGAATCCGCGTAGAAGTCGTTGCCCTTGTCATCGACCACGATGAACGCGGGGAAATCGCGCACCTCGATCTTCCATACGGCCTCCATGCCGAGTTCGGGGTACTCGAGAACGGACACCGAGGTGATGCAGTCACGCGCCAGCTTGGCCGCCGCGCCGCCGATGGAGCCCAGATAAAAACCGCCATGCTGCTGGCAGGCGTCGGTCACCGCGCGCGACCTGTTCCCCTTGGCGACCATGACATGTGACCCCCCGGCCGCCTGGAAGCGCTTGACGTAGGAGTCCATCCGTCCCGCCGTGGTTGGCCCGAACGACCCAGACGCGTAGCCCTCGGGAGTCTTCGCAGGCCCGGCGTAGTACACGGCGTGATCGCGCAGGTAGGCGGGCATCGGCTCGCCCGCGTCGAGCCGTTCGGCAATCTTGGCGTGCGCGATGTCCCGCGCGACGACCAGCGGGCCGGACAGGGATAGCCGGGTCTTGACCGGGTACCTGGAAAGCTCCGCCCGGATCTCGGCCATCGGCCGGTTCAGGTCGATCGCCGCGGCGTTAGCGCCGCGATCGTCGAGGTCTTCCGCCGTCATCTCGGGTAGGTATCGCGCCGGGTCGGTCTCGAGCCGTTCGAGGAACACGCCGTCGCGCGTGATCTTCGCGATGGCCTGGCGGTCGGCGGAGCACGAGACCGCGATGGCGACGGGGCAGGACGCTCCGTGCCTTGGCAGCCGGATCACCCGCACGTCGTGACAGAAGTACTTGCCGCCGAACTGCGCGCCAATGCCGAGCCGCCGGGTCAGGTCGAAGACCTGCTCTTCTAGTTCAAGATCGCGGAATCCATGCCCGGCGGCGGAGCCCGCGACAGGCAGCGTGTCCAAGTAGTGGGCGGACGCGTACTTGGCGGTCTTGAGCGCGTATTCGGCACTGGTCCCGCCTACGACAATGGCCAGGTGGTAGGGAGGGCAGGCGGCCGTGCCGAGCGACCGGATCTTCTCCTCCAGAAAGGCGAGCATCGGCTGCGGGCTGAGCACGGCCTTGGTCTGCTGGTAAAGGAATGACTTGTTCGCCGAGCCGCCGCCTTTGGCCATGAAAAGGAACTTGTAGGCACTTCCAGCGTCTGCGTAAATCTCCACCTGCGCGGGGAGGTTGGTGTCTGTGCTGCGCTCGGACCACATGGTCAGCGGCGCGAGCTGTGAGTAGCGCAGGTTCATCTGGGTGTAGGCGTCGAACACGCCGCGGCTGATGTGCTCCTCGTCGCGGCCGTCGGTGAGCACCTGCTGGCCGCGTTTGCCCATCACGATCGCCGTCCCTGTGTCCTGGCACATTGGCAGCACCCGGCCGGCCGCGATGCACGCGTTCTGCATGAGGTCGCGTGCGACGAAGCGATCGTTCGGGCTGGCCTCAGGGTCATCAAGGATGCGGCTGAGCTGCGCCAGGTGGGCCGGGCGCAGCAGATAGGAGATGTCCGCGATCGCGGTCGTGGTGAGCGCGGTGAGCACGCCAGGATCAATGTCGAGAAATTCCCTCCCGAACGACTGGCGTGGGCTGACACCGCCAGCGGTGAGCAGTCGGTAGTCGGTGCTGTCCTCGCCGAGCGGGAGCAGTTCGGTGTACGCGAATTCAGGCATATGGCAGCGCGTCCTTCGTCGCCGACGATCGGCTCTGTTCAAGCTTAGGCATGTCCAAGGTGCCGTAGCGCCGCCCCTCGGGTGAGCGGCCGATAGGTTGGTGAACTTCGATTCGGGTACCGGGTAGATCTGGCTTCGAGGAGGGAGGCATAGGGTGACCGACGCAGAACTCGGCTCAGAATTCCGCCACGATGGTGTGGATACGGGGCGTGTCGACATGGGCGAGGCATCCCGCCAGCTCGAGCAGGCCACGCACGACACCCGCGTGGCCTTCGATTGCATCGCCCTTGGCGAGCTTGATCGCGCGCACACCCATGCGATCACCGCGCGGGCGGGGGTCGACGCGGCACTGACTATCCTTCAGGTGGCGATCAACGAGGCGCCGCAGGACGCTCCGCCCGCTGGTTCCTGATCGGGTGTCGGCCAGATGCGTGCTGACCGGGAGCTGCTCTCTATCATTCAGGAGGGCGTGGACAGGGCGAACGAGGTCGTGTCGCGCGCCGAGGCCATCAAGCGTTTGCGCATCCTCGACGGTCAGTTCTGCGTCGGGGTCGAACTGACCCCGACGCCGAAGGTGCGGCGCGGCTGCGTGCTGAGCAAGTTCGCCGACGAGTGGACGCCCTCTACACCGGGCAAGGACGGTGACCGTATCGGTACGGCAAGAGTCGGTGCGGCAAGTGTCGGCACGGCAAGTGTCGGCACGGCAAGAGTCGGCACGGCAAGTGTCGGTGCGGCAAGTGTCGGCACGGCAAGTGTCGGCACGGCAAGAAACGGTGCAGCAAGAAACGGAGCTCGTGATGCCCGGACCTATCCTGGCGGCAGTGGATGGATCGCAGCCGTCGCTGCACGCGCTCGACTGGGCGGCGGACGAGGCGGCACTGCGCAGGGCGCCGCTTCAGATCGTGCACGTGGCGCTCACCTGGTCGTACCAGGCGCCCGCCACGCCGGGCGGTGCGGGCGCGGCGCCTGACGACGCAGGACTGCGGGTGCTCGACGCAGCCGCGCAGCGTGCCGCGAGCCGGTACCCGGACATCGGTATAGAGACCCAATTGCTGGTCGGACCTGCCGCGGCGACCCTGCTTCCAGCGGCCGCCAGCGCCCGTCTGGTGGTGCTTGGCCGCAGGGGGGCGGCTGGCTTTGCTGGCCAGTTGCTCGGCTCGATCAGTTATCAGGTTGCGGCGCACGCGGCCTGCCCGGTGGCGGTCATCCCCGCACCGGAGGACGTGGGCCGTGACCAGGCACAGGCGGCGCCGGATCGGGCGCACGCAGACATCGTCGTTGGCGTCGACGGTGGCCAGAACACCGCAGACGCGGTCGCGTTCGCGTTCGAGGAGGCGGTGCTGCGCGGGGCCAAGCTCCGCGCTATCCATAGCTGGACGCACGCACTAGCCCAAGGCGCGGGCGACTCGCGGAAGGCCCGGTCGCACGAAGGCGCCTCCCACGCAAAGGAGGCGATGGCCGCGCAGAGCACCCGCATGCTCGCAGAATCGGTGGCTAGCTGGCGGGAGAAGTACCCGGATGTCCGGCTGACCGAGCAGGTTGAGCGTGGGCACGCGGCAAAGATCCTGACCGATGCCTCGGCCACGGCCGGTCTGCTGGTGGTTGGAGCGCATGGCAAGGGCGGGTTTCCCGGCCTCGCGCT
>Ga0335079_10000626_pt1 | contig 40589 bp, 30 predicted proteins | sample Lox_Sample_33_FD_206719 | JGI IMG/M metagenome (GOLD analysis project Ga0335079, IMG submission 206719) | Soil microbial communities from Loxahatchee National Wildlife Refuge, Florida, United States - Lox_Sample_3.3 | ecosystem: Environmental > Terrestrial > Soil > Wetlands | place: USA...
AATGTAGGGGCGCGCTTTAGCGCGTCCCTCCCAACTTCAAGCACAATTCTTGTAGGGGCATCCTTCCGAGGATGCCCCCCTCTGCTTTGTAGGGCCACGATTCATCGTGGCCACGGCGTAATCCACGCCGCAATTGTGGCCACATCAGCTCAAATCGCTCCTTCCATGCCTTCAGGGTTCCGCCTGCTCGGCTAGCACGCCAAGCTCCAACTTGTAGGGGCACGATACATCGTGCCCGGTTGCGGCAACCCACGCTGCGGCATTGCGGCCACCGTTAGGGCAACAAACCCGCCTTCCGTTGCCTCTTGTCGGCGCTGCCCGTTCGGAGACAATCCCGCTTTTTCTCCCCACCTTCCCCTTGTCTACCTTCTCCTCGCGGCGCTAAACTACCGGCATCCATGCTCCTGTTCGGTCTTGCAGAATCTACTTTATTGAATCGGTTTAAACGCCACGCCTCTGTCCCGCGTGAGCCCGGAGTTTGCCCATGAAATTTCCCCGCATTAAGACATTCAGCAACCTCTTTGCCTTCGCCGCGCTCTCCGTATCGGCCGCTTTGTCCGCGCCCGTCTCCCGCGCCGATGGCGACATCACCCTCCGCGACGGTTGGGCCGTCCAGTCCTCCGCCGAAGTGAACGCCGGCGGCGAAGCCATCTCCGCTCCCGGCTTCGATGCATCGTCCTGGTACAAAACTTCCGCGCCCAACACCGTCTTCGCCGTCCTCGTCGAAAATGGCGTCTACAAAAATCCCTACTTCGGCATGAATCTCCGCAACGTTCCCGGCGTCACGTACAAAATCGGTTCCGAATTCGCCAATCAGGAAATGCCCAGCGACAGTCCGTACAATGTGCCCTGGTGGTATCGCGCCGATTTTTCCGTTCCCGCGGACTACAAAGGCAAAACCGTTTGGCTCGCGTTTCGCGGCATCAACTATCGCGCGGACATTTGGGTCAACGGCAAAAAACTCGCCGGCTCGGACAAAGTCGTCGGCGCGTTTCGGCGTTACGAATTTGACGTCACGTCGCTCGTAAAGCCCGGCGCGAAAAACGCTGTCGCCGTCTCTGTCTCCGCCCCGCACGCCAACGAGCTCGGCATCACCTGGGTCGACTGGAACCCGACGCCTCCCGATAAAGACATGGGCCTGTGGCAGGAAGTTGTCCTCTCCGCCAGCGGCCCCGTGGCCGTCCGCCATCCGTTTGTCGAAACCAAATTCGATCTGCCTTCCACAAGCGTTGCCCATCTCACTGTCCGCACCGAACTGCAAAACGCTTCGTCATCGAATGTGAGCGGAACGCTGCGCGGAAAAATCCTCGGCGCTGCTTCGCCGATTGAGTTCTCGCAAAAAGTTCAGCTCAACGCCGGCGAACACAAATCTGTCGCCTTCACGCCCGATCAAGCTTCCTCGCTCAACGTGCAGAATCCCCGCCTCTGGTGGCCTTACCAGATGGGCCAGCCGTATCGCCACACGCTCGAACTCATCTTCACTCCCGATGGCGCCGCGGATTCCGACCAGCAAACGATTCGCTTCGGCATCGTGCAAACCACTTCCGAACTCACGCCCGAAGGTTATCGCCTCTTCAAAGTAAACGGCAAAAACGTACTCGTGCGCGGCGGCGGCTGGGCGCCGGACATGATGCTGCGCATCAATCAATCGCGGCGCGAAGCCGAATTCCGTTACGTCAAGGAAATGGGCCTGAACACGATTCGCCTCGAAGGCAAACTCGAAGACGAATCCTTTTTCGAGCGCGCCGATCGCGACGGCATTCTCGTCATGGCCGGCTGGTGCTGCTGCGACGCCTGGGAAAAATGGGGCAAGTGGGGCGAAGAAAATAAACGCGTCTCCGTAGATTCGCTCCGCGACCAAATCCTCCGTCTCCGCGCCCATCCCAGCATGTTGGTTTGGCTCAACGGCAGCGACAATCCACCTCCTCCCGATCGCGAACGCGCCTACCTCGACGTCGAAAAAGAACTCAACTTTCCGAAGCCGGTGATTTCCTCCGCTACCGCCAAGAAAACTGAACCGACCGGCGAAAGCGGCGTCAAGATGAACGGCCCGTACGAATACGTCTCCGCAAATTACTGGGAACTGGACACCAAGCACGGCGGCGCATTCGGTTTCTCCACCGAAATCAGTCCCGGTCCAGCGGTTCCTCCCGTCGAAGAATTGAAAACCATGTTTCCGCCGGACAAGCTTTGGCCGATGAACGAAGTTTGGGACTTTCACTCCGGCGGCGGCGAATTCAAAAACATCAAAGTGTTCGCGCACGCCATCGAAAAACGCTATGGCCCGATCAAAGACGTGAACGACCTCGCGTGGAAATCGCAAGCCATCACCTACGAAGGCCAGCGCGCCATGTTCGAGGGCTACGGCCGCAACAAGTACCGCGCCACCGGCGTGATTCAGTGGATGCTGAACAACGCGTGGCCCGGCCTGATCTGGCATCTCTACAGCTACGATTTGCGGCCTGCCGGCGGCTACTTCGGTTCGAAAAGAGCGCTCGAACTGGTGCACGTCCAGTTTTCTTATGACGACCGTACCGTGGCTATCGTCAACGGCAAGCAGGAGCCGCTGAGCGATTTGAAAGTCGTGGCCAAGGTGTATGACACCGACATGAAAGAGCGCTTTTCGCGCGAAACGGTTTCCAAAGTGGATGCCGACGGCGTCACTAAAGCGTTCACGGTAGCCGAGCCGGCGGGAATTTCGCCGACGTATTTTCTGAGCCTCCAACTTTTCGATTCTTCCGGCCAGCTGATCAGCCGGAATTTTTACTGGCTCTCCACGCATCCGGACGTTCCGAATTTTGGAAAGTCCGAGTGGTACTACACGCCGAACACCGATTTCGCCGATTTCACCGTGCTGCAGAATTTGCCGAAAGCCACGGTGAATGCCTCCATGCAACTCGGCGCGGGCAATTCCGGCGGCAGTTCCAACGACGCGAACTCTGCCGCTGATTTTGCCGCGACCGTGCACGTGGAAAATCCCGGCACTGGCCTCGCATTTTTGGTGCGCCTGCGCCTGCTGAAAGGTAAGGGCGGCGACGAAGTCCTGCCCGTCTTCTGGGACGACAACTACCTGTGCCTGCTGCCCGGCGAAAAACGCGACATCACCGTGCGGCTACGCAAAGCCGAATTGGGCAGCGCCCAACCCGTCCTAGCCGTAGACGGCTTCAACGTCGCTGCTACCGAAGTGCAGTAGCAGCGCGAACAAAAACCAAACCGCCTCGCGTAACTCACCGCAACTTTCCCTGTAGTGGCGCAGCTAGCTGTGCCACTACACTTGCCCTCGCATTTCTCATCCAGGCGACCGAAACGTGGTGCCTGCTGTGAGCTGTTGGCTGTGGGCTGTCAGCCCAAAACGAGGCGGCGCGCGCAAATTGCCGCGCTATGCCGACTGGGCGCGGGCGAGAAGGCGGGTGCTGAGTTGGGCGAACTCGGCGACGAGCGGATCGGCGTCCTGGCCGGCGAGCGTGGCGGCGTCGATTTCGGTGCGCAGCAAAAACGAGGTCGCTACATCGGCGCTGCACTCGAAACAGTATTTTTCGTTCTGGCCGGGCAGGCTGAATAAAAACGTGCGGCGTCCGCAGACGCTACATTCTCGGCTTGGCGGCTCTTCGCTCTTGGACGGCTCTTCGCCGCTGGACCACTCTTCGTTGCCTTTCGGACCGCATACCATGTGATGCTTCTCCCCGGGCCGTACCGCACCCAAATCAACACCAGCCATGGTAGGTAGCCGGGCATGAAGAAGTCCCAAGCTCCCAGTTAGGATTTTATAAGCCGCGTAACCTCCTCCTCATAAAAGATTTAGCGCAAACAGAAGCGTGCCGCTCAGGGCCCACCTCAGAAGCTGTACCTTACAAAAACACAGCGCTCCGCTTCAGGCGCCATTGGGCGATTCTTGCAGCCACGATAGTGGCGCTAAGTGCCACCCAGAGCCCTGCCGCTGCTGCGGCCCAGTGCCAAGGGAAAACAAGATCTTCCCGGAAACTTGGGTCCACCATGAGGCCGATGAGCAATCCGCAATTGCCGACAACCAATAGCACCGCAACAACAACTTCGGGCCATAGCAGAACCGGAGATAAGGCTCGTTGACGAGCCACCGCTAGAGCTTCCACGCCTCGTCCGACGAGCCACCAAAACAAAATGCCGATAGTTGGAAAACTGAGCGCTCTCCATATTTCTCGGATCATCGCCGGCGGGCCAATTCGCAGCAGACCTAGGAACGCGCACGGGAAGTTCAGTAGCGCAGGTATCTGGAGACGCAGTTCAACCAGGGTTGTGGATCGGTCACTACTCGGGCCTGCCGGTCTTAGCTGCGGAGCGACAGTTATTGCGGTCGGATGAAGGAAGTAGACAGGCGCTTGCACCGTGGCTGGCCAGATTGCATGGGCTACGCCTTGGATTTGCAAAGCAATGAAGCCTCGCAATGGCCACAGTAGTGCAACGCAGATCGCAAGCTGTGCTAAAGGCAGAATCCAGCGAAACGGAATCTTGCGCGTACTAGTCATGATGGTTGGTCCAGTCTACGGTTAAAAAACGCTCGGACCTTGCCGGTGTTAAGCCAATACAGGAGAAAGAACGCTATCGCGGCTTCCAGTGCGAGCATTACCCGCTCGATTATCCCGGCCTGACGCCAGAGAAATAGGTTAAAGATGCTGAGCAATGAGCCGAGTAAAACTAGAACCCGCGCCCAGTTTTTGCCTTTCCAATAAAACCAGAGGACAACGTAGCCGATCGCGATGAGGACCGTGTTGGTTGCGAGAATCCGAGCGGCATCCGGCTTTGACCAATCGATGATGGCCCACCCCATGGCGTTCGTGATGGCCATCAAGATCGTTGTTTCCGCAATCCCTCTGGGCCGGTCGGCTGCTGGCATTAGTGTCATCCGATTCTCGCGAGGTGGTAGCGGCGTTGCCATTCCGCGGGGAGTTGCGCGAGGGTGCGTTTCAGTTGCGCGGATTGGGCGGCATCCTCGACTAGCTGGAAGGCTTCGCGGCGGGCTTGTTCTAGCACGGATTTGTCGCGAAGCGGGTTGGCGATGTGGAAGCCTAGGTCGCCGGATTGGCGGGTGCCGAAGAATTCGCCGGGGCCGCGGAGATTCAGATCGGTTTCGGCGATTTGGAAGCCGTCGTTGGTTTCGACCATGGCTTGCAGGCGGGCTTGCGCGTCGTCGGTCATGCGCATCGGGCCGACTAAAATGCAATGCGATTTGGCGGCGCCGCGGCCGATGCGTCCGCGGAGTTGATGGAGCTGCGCGAGGCCGAAGCGTTCGGCGTGCTCGATGACCATGACGGTCGCGTTGGGCACGTCGACGCCGACTTCGATGACCGTGGTGGAGACGAGAATCTGAATTTCGTTTTTGCGGAAGCGCTGCATCACGTCGTCTTTTTCTTCGCTGGAGAGGCGACCATGCAGCAATCCTAATTTCAATTTTGGAAAAACGGTTTTCGAGAGGCGCTCGTATTCTTCCATCGCGGCTTTGAGTTCGAGCTTCGATTCCTCGATCACCGGATAAACGATGTAGGCCTGATGGCTGGCGGCAACTTCGCGGCCGACAAAATCCCAGACGCCTTTGAGATGCGGCTCGGACGTGAGGCGCGTCTGAATGGGCGTGCGGCCGGGCGGCAGCTCGTCGAGGATGGAGACATCGAGATCGCCGTAGAGCGTGAGCGAAAGCGTACGGGGAATGGGCGTGGCGGTGAGGACGAGAACGTGCGGCGCGTGGCCATGCGCGGCGGCTTTGTCCATCAGGCGTTTGCGCTGCAAGACGCCGAAGCGGTGCTGCTCGTCAATGGCGGCGAAGCCGAGGCGCGCGAACTGGACCTGATCTTCGATGAGCGCATGTGTGCCGACGACGAGTTGCGCTTCGCCGCTGCGAATGCGTTCGAGCGCGGCGGATTTTTCGGCGTGCTTCATGCCGGAGATGAGCAGTTCGACGCGGTAATTGCCGGGAGCGAGAACGCGGCGCGCCGAAAGGAAATGTTGCACCGCGAGAATTTCAGTAGGCGCCATCAGCGCGGCCTGACAGCCGTTTTCGATCGCAATGACCGCGGCTTGCAGCGCGACGATGGTTTTGCCGGAGCCGACGTCGCCTTGCAGCAAGCGATTCATGGGCGCCGGTTTTTCCAGATCATCGGCAATTTCTTTGACGACGCGCTTTTGCGCGTTGGTGGGCTTGAACGGCAAGATGCGTTTGACGGCTTCGCGGATGCGATCTTCGCGCAGCTTGAAGGGAATGGCGTTTTCTTTGCGTACGGCGCGGCGATCGAGCGCGAGGCTGAGTTGATAGAGAAAAAATTCTTCGAAGATGAGGCGCTGCTGCGACGGCGCGCAGAAAGCGTTGAGCGCATCGAGCGATTCGTCGGGTTCGGGAAAGTGAACGTGGATTAAGGCGTCGCGGCGCGGAGGAAATTGCAGGCGCGCGCGCAGTTCGGCGGGAAGAATTTCGGGGACGTTGCCATTTTCCGAGAGCGATTGCACGGCGGCATACATGGCGCGGCGGATTTGTCGCGAGCCGAACGCGCCGATGGCTTCGTAGATAGGAACGATGCGGCCAACTTCGGTGGAATCGGAAGAACTGGAATCGGCGCCCCCTGAATTTCCGGAAGCAGAATTCGCAGCAGCAGAATCCGCGGCAACGGAGTCGGATGCGGCGCCAGCGTTGTTGCTGAGCAACTCGAGTTGCGGATTGACCATTTCAAGCCGCGCGGGGCGCATTTTGTCCACTTCGATTTTGCCGTGCAGAACGAGCTGCTGGCCGGGCTTGAGGCGGTCTTCGAGGTAGCCGGAATGAAAAAACTTGCAGGGCAGCAAACCACCAGCAGCGTCTTGCACGAGCAAGTGGTAGATGGCGTTGTACGCGTGCTTGTTGGGAATAGCCTGGCCGCTCATGACGCGCGCGCGAACGGTGTAAGTGCCACCGGGTTGGAGATCTTTGATGTTGGAGAAGTGGATGCGGTCTTCGTAGCGGAAAGGAAGATACGCGAGGAGATCCTCGAAGGTGAAGATGCCGCGCTTGGCGAGCAGCTCGGCGCGCTGCGGGCCGACGCCTTTGATCATGCGCACTTCGCTGGAAAGAGAGAGAGGCACGGATTTGTTTATACCATTGTCGAGCTGGCGCAGACCCTCGTCCCTAAAATCTGAACCTCGTGCATGCGCTTTATGCATGGGAAATGGCCGTTCGCAAGGAGCCCGTGACGCAGTCTGTGCCTTTGAAGCGAATTCTGTGACTGAGAAGTGGCGAGTGGTGAGTGACGAGTGGCGAGAGAAGACGTGTTCCGTGACCCGTAAATAGGAGAGCGGGACTGGAAAGCCGATAGATGGAGCAGCGCAAAGGCAAGACCCAGGTTCGATAAGGCCGAACCCGGGGCACCCAGCGAGTGGCGAGCAAAAATCTGTTCCGTGGCACGTGATCCGTGTTCCGTGAAGAGGTTGAACGTCGAAAGTTGAAGGTTGAAGGAAAACCCGAACTGAAGCGGTTTTTTGTGCACGGAAGCGGCGAGTGGCGAGAGAAAAGCGTTTTCCCGGAGTCCGCACAATGGGGCGGGAGGCAGGATAAGGACTGGAAAGCCGCGACCGCACCCCCCCACGCCGTGGTGACGGAAACTGTGCGTAGCCCGTTGAACGGAAACGGTTTGCGGGTGGAGTTGAGTGGCAGGTTGGGAGTGGTTGGTGGCCCTGGCGCCGCGCAGGCGGGTATGCCACCCCGGGTGTTTTGCGTAAAGAGTTTGGAAGATGATGAAAATGCGCGAGTTAAATTTTCGAGAGCGGCCAAAGAGTTCGTAAGAGTATCAAAACAAAAGGGTAAGGGTTCGTTCGGAGCGTGTGACGACGCATGGGGCAAGGGAAAAGGCATAGGCGCAGAGTCCTTTTCGGGCGAAGGATGAGATGACGCCAGGGAGCAAAGGCCAGCGAGGAGGCCGGCCGCGAACACGAGGCGGGTTACCTGAACGACATTATACAGATGTTATTTAGTTTGTCAAGGGAAAAAAGGAAGGAAGATGGAAGGGACGTATGGGAGGAGAGTGCGGGGCGGAACGTAGTGTATAAGAGGGTGCGTTGGGAGTCAGATCGGAAAGAGGGCGGTTGGCGGTTTTATTGAGGTTTGCGCCGCGCGTCAAGAACGCGGTGCGGTTGACACCGCGGGCACGATAAATCGTGCCCCTACAAGCATGGGAGGGAATGTGGCGGAGGGACGGTTGACGGGCGGAGAAAAGCGGGCGCTGGTGCTATGGGTCTTGCTGGGCGTGGTGGGCGTGGTGTTTGCGCAGCGATATTTTTTCCGGGCGTTTCCCGAAGCGAGTGTGGATTTCAAGGTGTCGCGAACAGAGGCGCTCACGCGGGCGCGGCAATTTATCGGGAGCGTGGGGCAAGACGCCAGCGGATACCAGACCGCGATTGTGTTTGCGGTGGACGACAACGCGAAGACGTATCTGGAGCGCGAAGTTGGTTTGCAGCAAGCGAACCACTTGATGAGCAGCGAGCTGAACATCTGGTATTGGAACGCGCGGTTTTTCAAGCCGGGGCAAGAAGAAGAGTTTTCGGTGCGCGTGAGCCCAGCAGGGCAGGTGGTCGGGTATACGCACACGCTGGAGGAGGCGCGAGCACTGCCTTCGCTGGACCGCGCTGCCGCCGAGCAAGAGGCGCGGGAATTTGTGCAAAGCAAAATGGGAGTCGACCTGAGCCAGTGGGATTTCTTGCCGGAAGAAACCAGTAAGAATCAGTTGCCCCACCGGGTGGACTGGTCGATGACGTGGGAGAAGCGCGGGTTCAAGGCGAAGGATGCGCCTTACCGATTGCGCGTGGTGCTGGACGGAAATTTGGTGGACAGCAGCCACGAGGATTTGCGCGTGCCGGAAGCGTGGCAGCGCAGCTACGAACACTTGCGGTCGACGAATCTTTTTTACAACCAAGTCGCGATCATCCCGTACCTGCTGCTGATGGGCGCGGCGCTGTGGGTGGGGATCACGTTGACGCGGCAGGGGCAGACGAATTGGTGGCCGGCGATCAAATTGGGAATTGTTGTGGCGTTGCTGCTGACGTTCATGCAGCTGAATAGCTGGCCGCTGGAGCGAATGCACTACAACACGAACACGTCGTACGGAAGCTTCGTGTTCCAGGAGATTGGGTTCGCGCTGTTGTTCGGAATCGGGTCGGCGATTACCGTGGTGCTGCCGATTCCGGGAGCGGAGCCGCTGTACCGTTTTTCGCAGCCCGGGCGGCTGCGGCTGATGAAGGCGTTCACGTTGCGCGGGATGCGGTCGAAGGAATTTTTTCAGTCGGCGACGATTGGCTTGTCGATGGCGGCTGGGCACATCGGGTTCATTGTGGCGTTCTATATCGTGGCAAACCATTTCGGAGCATGGGCGCCGCAAGATTTGAACTACGAAAATTCGGTGAACACGACCTTTCCGTGGATTGCGGGAGTAGCGATTGGATTGTTGGCGGCGACGAGCGAGGAGTTTTTGTTCCGGTTATTTGCGATTCCGTTTCTGAAGCGGTTGACGGGGTCGAGCGTGGTCGCGGTGATTGTGCCGGCGTTTTGCTGGAGTTTTTTGCACGCGGGATATCCGAATGAGCCGCCATACATTCGCGGACTGGAAGTGGGATTGATTGGGATTGTCGCGGGCATCGTGATGTTGCGCTGGGGGATTCTGGCGACGCTGATCTGGCATTACACGGTGGATGCGTCGTTGGTGGGACTGCTGCTGGTGCGGTCGAACAGTTTGTATTTCAAGATTTCGGGCGTGGTGGTGGGACTGGCGGCGCTGGCACCGCTGCTTTTTGCGGGCGTGTCGTATTTGGCGCGGGGACGATTCGAAGAAGACGCGGATTTGCTGAATAGCGCAGAGCCGATCGAGAAGATCAGTTTCGAGCCGGTGCAGGAAGCGGTGGCTGGGGAAGCGACGGGCAGAAGGTACGAAGCACTACGGCCAGGCATGATTTTATTTTTGCTGGCGTGCCTGGTTGTCGGAGGCGTCGCGATCTGGAAATTGAAAGCGCCGGCGCTGGGCGATGATCTGAAGTTGTCGGCGGATGTGCGGACGGCGCGGGCGAAGGCGGACAGTATTCTGCATAGCCGCGGCGTCGATCCGACGTTTTACCGGCGGGCGACGATTTTTGTGGATGTGAGCGATCCCGTGGTGAACGAATTTCTTCGCGAACGCGCAGGACTGGCGCGACTGAATGAGATTTACGAGAAAGAAGTGCCGGTTGCGGTGTGGCAGGTCCGGTACTTCCGCGACGGGCAGCCGGAGGAATATTCGATCAAGCTGGCGCCGGATGGGAAGTTACTGGCATTTCACCACAAGCTGGCGGAGGAGGCGCCGGGAGCGTCGTTGAGCAAAGAGGAGGCGCAGGCGAAGGCGGAGCAGTATTTACGAGAGAAGAAAAAGCTGGATTTGAGCCAGTGGACGCTGGTGGAAGGGTATTCGGATAAACGCGCGCATCGCGTGGACCATGAGTTTGCATGGCAGCAGAACACGCCGCTGGATGTTAGTTCGTCGGGAAGCTCGTCGGCGGGGGGAAAAACTGCGATAGCTGATTCGCAACACGCGTACGCGCGAGTGAAGGTGGCGGTGTTGGGAGATGAAGTCGTGGATTACCGCGGCGCCTACTACAGCAAGCCGGAAGCGCGAGAAGAAGACGAAGAGAAAGAGGGCGCGACACTGTGGTCGTACGTGAAGATACCGGACGAGTGGCGGCGGGCGCAGGAATCGGAGAATTTGACGCGGACAATTTATGGATGGGGAGTACCGATCGTGCTGGCGGCGGTGCTGCTGATTACGGCGCTGACAGCGTTTTTCAAAAACCTGCGATCGGAAGCGATGCAGGCGGTGCCATGGAAACGGTTGCTGGTGTGGGGCGGCGTAGCGTTAGCGGGATATGTAGTGAGTTTTTGGTGCGGCAGCGGCCTGCAGCTTTTCCTAAATAATTATCAGACGGCAATCCCATTCAAGACGATGATCGGGACGCTGGTGATTGGCATTCTGGTCGGTGCACTGGTTGACGGCGGAGGAATCGTTTTGCTGGCGGGATTCGGGGCGTACTTCAGCAATCGGGCGTACGGGAAGGAGCGGCTGCCGTTGGGCGCACGCATGCCGGGGCTCTACTATCGCGATGCGCTGATGATTGCGCTGGGAGGAAGCGCGGGATACTTGGGCCTACGGCGAGCGGTGGAAGCCCTTGCGGCGCACTGGCCGACGATCCATCGGAGCTTAGCGGCGACGATATGGCCCGATTTTGGCGCGAACTATCCCGGTGGGGCGGCGGCGGGAGGCGCGCTGCTGGCGGGACTGTATCGGGCGGGAGCGTTCTTCGCGATCGTAGCGATGTTTTCCGCAGTGATGAAGCAACGCTGGCTGCGGTTCCTGCTGTTTTTGTTGGCGGCGGCGGCCTTTACAGGCAGCGACTGGGGAAACGGAGCCGATTTCGCGAAGCAGTTTTTGGGCGAAGCGGTGTTGCTGGGAGTGATTTTGGTCACGATACGGCGAGTGATCAAGTTCAACGTGCTGGGCGGAGTATTGGCAGTGGCGTGTATGAGCCTGTTGGGGTCAGCCGTGCAACTGCTGGGGCAGCCGAACGCGTTTTACCGAACGAATGGGTATGCGGTGTTGTTGATGTTGGTGGTGGCGCTGGCGTGGCCATTGGCGGTGTGGAAGATGCGCGGAGCGGCGGAAGGCACGGTTGCGTGAGACGCGGAAGTCGTCGGCCCCTGATTGGCTGAAGGCTAGCCAAGACGGAACGACGGGGGCGCGCTGGCTTCGAAGCTCTGCCCAAGAAAGCGCGCCCCTGCATAAATCAGGTGGCGCGGGCGGCGCTGGGGCAGCTGCGGGGCTGTGGAAAAAGGGAAACAAAAGGGTTAGAGGAGCGTTTTTTCAGGTGGGAGCGGTGCTTACCGGAGGGCGCGGAAGCGCGTCCAAATTGGAAGGCAAAATCCCTCGAAGTGTGCGGCGAGGGTGTTGACCGGCCGGCAGAAGAAGCCTAAGGTGATGGAAATCACCGGGATGCCGGCAAATGGCAAAGATAAGGCGAAATGATGCCGCTTCCCAGATGGGCGCTAGCGTTGGCAGATCAATCGAATGTGACGAGCGGAAACGGCGCGTCGTTCACCGTGGAGAGCGCGGTTCCGCAGTTGAACGAGCAAGCCCTCGTGGCCGAAGCGCAGGCGGGGAACCGCGCCGCGTTTGAGGAATTGGTGCACCGGTACGACCGGGACGTGCTGCGGCTGGCGTTGAACTTGATGAAGCGGCCGGAAGATGCGCGGGACGTTTACCAGGAAGCGTTTTTGAAAGTGTATCGGAACTTGCACCGGTTCCGGTTTGAGTGCAGTTTTTATACGTGGTTGTACCGCATTGTGACCAACGTTTGCCTGGATCAATTGCGGCGGCGGCAAGCGCGGCCGGAAGATCAGGCTCCCGAAACCAATGCGATTCCGCATGAAGAGGGAATTACGGATTTCTTCGAACGGCAGAAGGAGCAGCGGCCGACGCTCGATCCGGAGCGGCAACTGATCGGAAAACAAATTCAGATGCGGATTGCCAGTGCGATGCTGCGGCTTTCGCCGCGCGAACGGGTTGTTTTTGAGTTGAAGCATTACCAGGGATTGAAGTTGCGCGCGATCGGGGATGCGCTGGGGACGACGGAAGAAACGGTGAAAAATTCGCTGTTCCGCGCGACGCGGAAGTTGCGCAGCCAGTTGGGAGGGCTGCTGTGAGCGCCGCCGAGATGCGCAATTGCAAAGAAGTTGGAAGCTTGTTGGTTTTCTACACGTGCGGCGAAACCAACGCAGAAGAGACAGCGCGAGTTGAGAAGCATCTGGGGGAATGCGCGGCGTGCAGCGCGCAACTGGCGGAAGAGCGTTCACTGCATGATTCGCTGATGGAAGCGCTGCAAGCTTCGGAGAAGTACGACACGGGCGGCATTTTGCTGTCGCAGTGCCGCAGCGAGCTGGCGGAAGTTTTGGATGATTTGGCGGCGCCGCCGTTGCAGCAGTCGTGGCGGCCGTTTGGATGGCTGCGGCGGTCGATGGTGTTGCGGCCGATTTTGAGCGGGGCGTTCCTGGTGCTGGTGGGAGCGGCGGTGGGGACGCAACTGATGCCGTGGTTGACGGCGCGGTTCGATTCCGGATTGGGAGCGCAGACGGTGCGGGTGTTGCCGAGCGCGAAGTTTACGCAAGAACAGCTTTCGAAAATGGCGGTGGCGGGCATCAGCGTGACGCCTTCGAGCGACGGCGTGGGAAGCCTGCAAGTGCATGTGCGCACGGAGCAGCCGCAGGTGCTTTCCGGAACCGTGGATGACCCGCAAGTGCGGCAGTTGCTGACCTACGTGATGGAAAACGGGGATCAGACGGACGCGGGCGTGCGACTGGATTGCCTGGATGCGTTGCGGCTGCGGACCAGCGACAAGGAAGTGCGGAAGGCGCTGTTGTACGCCGCGAAGAGTGATCAGAACCCGGCGGTGCGGATGAAAGCGATGGATTCACTGCGCGAGGCGGCAACCGATCCGAGCGTGCGGGAAATGTTGATGGGCGCGTTGAATCATGACGCAAATCCGGGCGTGCGCGTGGAAGCGGTGAACCTGCTGGTGCGATCGCTGGCGGCGAATTCGCAGAAGGCGGCGCAGAACGCGGAGCCGGTGCTGGCGCCGGTTGAGATTGAACCAGCTATGAGCGCTTCGCTGGAGCGGGTCGTCCGCACGCTGCAGGAATTGCAGCGCAACGATCCCAGTCCCAATGTGCGGGTGCGCAGTGCCGCGGCTTTGCGGCAGATTGGCACACGCGAACTACAAGCCGACGAGCGATAGAGCAAGTTCCAGAACACGAAAGAGAAACCGGTCGAAAAATGAGCACGAAGTTGATTTCCGGAGCGGCGCGCAACGGATGGTCTGGTGTGCGCGGCGCGAGCGGAGCGGCGATTCTAGCGGTGACGCTTTGGCCGGGACTGGCGCTCGGTGCGGACAAGCGGATTGGACCTGAGGCAGAGCCAATTCTGATTCCGGCGATGCCCAGCGATCCGGGAACGCGCATTGGAGTGGATCGGACGGGCAGCGTCGAGACCCGAGACGGACAGACGCTGCATCTGAACACCGATTTAGGTTCGGTGCGAATCGTCACACTGGAGCCGGGGACAACTCCCGCGGTGCACTACACGGTGCACATCGAGACAGATGCGCGCGGCCCGATGGCGCAGATGTACCTGGACCACTATGCGTTGACGGCGAGAACGGTTCCGGGCGGCGTGGAAATTACGGGGACGCTGCCGCAGCAAGCAAATCGCGGCGGCGGGAACGCGCAATTTTTTGTGCAATTCGAAATCGCTGTTCCCGTGAATTACAGCCTGGACATTAATACCGGCGTGGGCGACATCGAAACCCAGGATGTGGGCGGGACCGCGAATCTGGTGACGCAGGGCGGAAACATCCGCACGGGGCGCATCGGAACGATGAGCCAACGCGGCGGCTGGCAGACCCACCTGGTAGGAAAACTCACGACCGAGGGCGGACATATTCAGGTTGAGGACGTTACCGGCGACCTGGAGGCGTTCACTGCCGGCGGCCACATCGTGGCGGGAAATATTACCGGGAGCGCGGTGTTGCGCACCGGCGGCGGCCATATTCGCGCGGGACAAATCGCCGGACGGGCCACGCTGGAGACGGACGGTGGAAACATCACGCTGAAGCAGGCGGGAAATTTTGTAGCGGTGCGCACGGGCGGCGGGCAGATTGACTTCGGGGAAGTGCGCGGGTCGGTGCGAGCGCAAACGGGCGGAGGCGGGATTCGAATTATTACCGTGTCGGGGCCGATGGAAGTGGAGTCGAACGGCGGAAGCATTTGCCTGACCCGCGTGTCGGGTGCGGTGCAAGCGGCCACGGGCGGAGGAAATATTCAGGCGTGGATCAATCCGGACGCCGCAGCGACGACCGGGAAGGTGAGTTTGGCGGGGGCGTCGCAGCTCTCTGCAGGAAACGGAGACATTGTGGTGTTCCTGCCGAAGAACCTGGCGGCGACGATTGATGCGCTGATTGAAAACGGCGGAACAGGGCGGATTACTGCTGATCCGTCGCTGCCCTTGAATTTTCAGGTACAGGCGAATCGTTCCGGGCTGGTGCGCGCCGTCGGAACGATCAATGGAGGCGGGCCGATCCTGAAGTTACGGACGACGGGCGGAAAGATCCGTCTGCAATCGGCGGATTCCGAAGCTGACCTGCGCGATTCGCTGATTCGAGATCAGCGCGTGCGGATTGAGCGCAAGCAGGAGCTGGACTTTTTGCAGGTGAAAAATTCCGGCAGCGCGATGACCGGGATGGCGCAGGGAGTGGACCCGCGGTTTGATGAACGGAACGATTGGCTGCAAGGGTGGATGGATCATTTTGAAGTGTGGCTCTTCGGCGGGTTGCACGAAGAGTCGGGCGATTTCTTCAAGCGGCTGCTGGCGCATCCGGCACCCGTGTATCCGGACCTGGCGAAGCGGGCGCGGATTCAAGGGCAAGTGCTGCTGCAAGTGAAAGTGAAGACGGATGGCCGGGTGGAAGTGGAAAAAGTGCTGGATGGCGAGCCGATTCTGGCGGAAGCGGCAAAGGAAGCCGTGCAACGATGGCGGGCGCGGCCGGCGATGATCAACGGGACGATGGTGGAAACGATTTCGACAGTAAAGTTTGATTTCGAACTGCACTGAGGGAGTGCAGAGAGAACAAAACGGGACGGGGTCGCGGTTCGGGTTCTTGGCTGCTGACGGAGAGGGAGGCAGCCAGAGATGTGCTCGAAGGGGGTATGAGCGATGTTGCGTGCCAGCATTAAGTCCGCCGGTTTGACATTCCTTCTGGGTGCAGTGGTGTGGGCCGCGCCGTGTCTGGCGATTGAGAAAGAGTTTCACCAGAGCTATCCGCTGACGCAGGGCGGGACGTTCGAACTGCAAAATGTGAACGGCCCCGTGGAGATTCAGGGCTGGGACAAGAACGAGGTGGAGATCGACGCGGTGAAAGTGGCCAAAGAAAAGGCGTCGGATATTGACCGCGTGGTGATCGAAGTGGAGGCGAAGGCGAATGATGTAGCGGTGACGACGCGCTACCCGCAGAACGAGGGAGTGGAAGTGGCCGTGATGTACACGGTGCATGTGCCGCATGGGGCGCGGGTGGAGCGGCTGACGACGGTGAATGGGACGCTGAAGGTTGTGGGCGTCGATTCGGTGGCGGAACTGCACACGGTGAACGGAAATATCGAGGTATACGAAGGCGGAGGGGGAGTTCACGCGCACACCACCAATGGCAACCTGCATCTCGAATTGCTGCATTGCCTCGATGAACTGGGAATGACGGCGGAAACGACGAATGGGTCGGTGCTGTTGGCGGTGCCGCAGACCATGCAGGCGAATCTGGAAGCGCGGTCGCTAAACGGGAGTTTTTATTCGGAGCTGCCGCTGTCGCTTGAGAGTTCATTAAAGCCGCGAGAGACGCGGGGGAAGTTCGGCAAGGGCGGCGCGCCGATCCGTTTGAACACGGTGAACGGCGGCATACGAATTGAGATTTTGCATTCGACGGTTTAGCGCGAGGAACGTCTAAGCACTGCAGGAGGGAGTCAATGATCCTGACAAAACGGAATTTGTTTATGGCTGGCGGAGCCACGGTGGTAGGAGCGGCGCTGCTCGCGTTGCCCAGCCCGCCGGCGAGTTCGCAAGAGCAGGACTCGGCGGAGGCCAAGATCGCGCAGGCCGAGAAAAAGGCAGAAGATGCGCAGGCGCGCGCGGCAAAGCTTCAAGAGCGTGCCGCAGAGCGTTTGGCGGCCGAGCAGGAGCGAATGGCCGATCGCGCTGCGGAGCGAGCGCAGGAGCAGGGGCTGCGTGCCGAATACATGGCGCTGGCGAGGGCGGCGCAAGAGTTGAAGAGAGTACAGCCGGAGGTTGACGGGGACGGCCCGATGACCATGGTGTTGGGCGACGAGGGCACCAGTTGGCTGGGCGTGGAATCGCAGGACGTGAACGCAGACAAAGCGAAAGAACTGAAACTGCCCGCTGAGCGGGGCGTGTTCCTGGGGCAGATTATCGCGGACAGCCCAGCGGCGAAGGCCGGCTTGAAAGAGAACGACGTTATCACCGAGATCAATGGGCAGCGCGTCGAGGGTGAGGCGCAGTTTCGCCGGATGATTCATGAGATTCCGGCGGGGCGGACAGCGGAGTTCACGGTGTGGCGCGACGGTCGGGCGCAGAAGGTTACGGTGACGCTGGGCAAGTCGTCGGATCGTTCGAACGTGTGGTTCAAATCCGGACCGGAGAACTATTCGTTTCAGCTGCCGAAGGTAGAAATCCCGCGGGTAGAGATTTTCCCGAATATGGACGGCGAGGGTTTTGGTGTGCTGGCTGGTGGTAGGCCGCGTCTGGGGATTGATGCGGAAGACCTGAGCGGCCAGTTGGGAAGTTATTTTGGAGCGCCGGATGGGGAAGGCGTGCTGGTGCGCGAGGTGAATTCGGGTTCACCGGCGGAAAAGGCCGGCGTGAAGAGCGGCGACGTGATCACTTCGGTGAATGGCGAGCGGATCCGGTCGTTGGGTGAGTTGCGAGAGAAGCTGGCAGCGAACCGCGAGCTGAAGGCAGTGAAGCTGGGAGTCTTGCGGAACAAGAGCGAAGTGGCGATTACGGTGGAGCTACCCCCGCCGCCATCGAAGACAGTGCATTCGATCGGACATCGGACGAGTATTTAGCGATTGCCTGAAAAGTTCGTAGAGGGCCCGGACATATAGTCCGGGCCTTTTTGTTTTGCCATGCAATGCAATCACCGGATACGCGATGGAATGTTGTCAGCTCTTGCCGTCGCGGCCGTACTTTTTTGCCAGGCGGAAAGGGCGGCCGAGGGCATCGAGAAACCAGTGGCGCTGGGCTTCTTCGTTGTGGGCCCAGTCTTCTTCGGTAGGCGAAACGGAGAGGCGAAGCAGGTAAGGAATACCGGAAAGCACGCTGCCGCGCATGCGGATACGGAACCTAGCGCGTTCGAAGATCCCCGGCGGAGCGGAGCCTGCGGCAGGCAGCCAGCGGATGATTTGTTTCGTTAGCGAAGCCACGGTTGGGTCGGAGCGAATTGCGGCGCTGATTTTTTCCGGAAGGGAAGCGTCCAGCAGAGTTGCCGCGAGGCCAAGCGCAGCGCGGAGCATGCGTTGGGCGGCGACTTCGTCGGCGGCGGAGAAGAGACGGTCCCAATCGAGTGGCTGGCGGGCCACGAAGGCAGCGATGTCTGCTATGTAGATGAGGCGTTCCCAGAAATGTTTGGCGCCGTGAATAGAGATGAGCACGAGTTCGTCTTCGAGGGAGGGCGCGGGTACGGAGTTGCCGTCAAACGTGACCTGGACCTGGCGTTGAAACAGTTGCTCGATGGGAAGAGGGCGGGGATGGTAGCGGAAGGTTTTTTCGGTGTGCAGCTCGACGAGAAGCTTGGAACGAGAATGGCGAAAGACGTATTCGCCAGGGATTTTTTGAGATTGGATCGCAGCTACGGAAATCCGGGCTTCGTAGCCGAGGGTGAGCATGAGCTCCGTGGTGCGGAGGATGTCGCGATCGCGGACGATGAGGTCAAGGTCGCCATATTGACGGAGGCCGGGATCGGCGTAGCAGCGTTGCGAGAGGACGGGACCCTTGATCACCAGGGCTTCGATTTGCGAACAGGCAAAATTCGCGAAGAGGCGAAACATCTCCGAGGTGAGATTCAAAGTGAAGAGAGCCTGATTGCGACGCCACGCGCGGATCTGTTCGAGGCTCTCCGGCGGGATGGCGGATTCGTGTTGGGCAAAGAGCTGACCGGCGGTGAGGGCGAGCGTGCCGTGGTCCTCGGCGAGTGCGATGAGGGCGGGCCAGTTGATCGGAACTGCCAGGCGATTGGCGAGTGCCGCGGAATCGAGATGCGGTTTGGCGCACGCCAGCAAGAGCGCCCATTCAGCGTCGAGCACTTCGGCTTCGCGCGGCGGGACGTGCGTCAGAGCCAGCCTCCGGATGTAAAGATCATCGCATCTGCGAAGCCTGATTGTAGCCGTTAGCGAGAAAATCTTTCGGCTAAAAGTGAGGCGCGGCGGAGAGCGTCTTCTGGGCGGCGGAAGACTTTGGGAAATTTTTGGGCCGCGGCTTCGGCGATCTCGCGCAACGGAGTGGCGCCGTCCATGGCTTGGAGGAGCCAGCGCTCGGCTTCGCCGGCTTCGGAGAGGATCGGCACGTGATCGACGGAGCGCCGGCGGAGAGCTTCGGAGGAGAATTGCGCGCCTTCGAACGTGGATTGGTGGAAGACTCGCTCCGGCTGGCCGTTGAACGCGGCAATCTTGGTGTCCCAGCGCCAAATGTAGTCGCCGCCGACAGGGTCGGCGTGGAGAGCTATTTCGACGTGCTGGCCGGCAGCGAGCGGAACGGGTTCGAGCCAGGGGAGAAAGCCCTGACCGTAGACAGTGCCGAGGGAGCCGGGGGCGGTGGAGAAGCCGATGTCTTCGAAGAGCTGTGTTTCGAACCAAAGGGTGATGCCGTGGCCGAGGCCGGAGCGGGTGATGCAGAAGCAGAAATCAGCGGCGGCGCGGGAAGAGAAGGGGTGGGTGTAGTCGAGAGTGCAGAACATCTGCGGATCGGTTAAGAGCTGTTGCGGCTGTGAGCGGACTTTGTAGACGCCGTTCAGAACCAGAGATAGCGCCGAATGAAGGTCGAGGCCACCTGGATTTTTCCACGGCGAAGTGCGGCGATCGTAATAGTCGGGCGTTTCGAGAACTGTGGCATAAATGGTGTCGCGCTGCGGAATGAGGATGCCCCCTTCGGCCAGGAAGCGATTGCGGGCGTCTTCGATTGAGGGCAGAGCCTCGGCGAAAAGAGGGAGAGCACCGCGAATATCCGAGACAAGGACGTTAGCGCGTTCGGGAAGCGTCAATTGGCGGGAATCGGCGTGCAGAAAAACCATGCGATCGGTGAAGCCGTTGGCGGCGGCGAGCTGGCGAGCGAGGGGGAGGACGTCGCCCGCGTCGATCGCATAGACGCGCTTTGCTCCGGCGCGGCACGCCAACAAGGCAAAAATGCCGGGGCCGCAGCCGACGTCGACGACGACGTCACCAGGACGGACGGCCCGGCCGATGGCCTTGGCGTATGCTCCGAAACGGCCTTGATCGGCGATCATGTCGCCGAATTCATCGAGGAGATACATTTTCAGCGGCTGGCGGAAGCCGGTAGGGCGATTCGGCCGGAGAGTACGCGCGCAGCATCGGCGAGGAGCATATCGCAGAAGGCGCCAAGTTGTGCGGGATCGCGGTGCGGAATGATACGGCGAGCGGGAACTTGCGAAATGACGCGAGACAGCAATTCGAATTCTGCCGCGCGCTGGCGGCGATCGAGGAGCCAGTTCATATAGGTGTTCTGGACAAGTTCGAGCAGCACTTCGCGAGAGGAGACTTCCTCAACGCGAGGAGCATTTTGTGCCTGGCGAGCGGCGAGGATGTAGATGGCGCCGACGGGCTGCATCGTGGATTCATGCAGAGCAAGAGCCCCATCTAGCGGGAGGAAGCGTTTTTCCCAATTAGGAGTAATGAGCGGGAGCGCATCCGGCTGTCCCATGAGCATATGAACGGATTCCGGCCACAAGCAGACGCGGGGATGGCCTGAGTGCACGTAGAACCTGGAGTCGTTTTCGTCGAGGGCGGCAATGTCCTCGCAGAGGACGGAGAGACCACGAAGGGCAAGGGCAGCAGCAGCTGTGGATTTTCCCGCGCCCGCTTCGCCGGTCAGGACGAGCGCCTTATCAGCCAGGCAAAAGGCGCTGGCGTGTAAGGCAGTGACGCCGCGCTTGCGAAGGATGTAGCCCATAACCGGGCCGAGCAAGTACGTGGCGAGATCTTCAACGGTTTGCGAAACGCCAGCGATACCCCAGACGCGAGAGGCGGCGGCATCGGTCACGAAGCAGGTGCCGTCCGAATAATAAAGTTGAAAAAATTGGCCGTCGGCAAGCGAACTTAGGACGAAAGCGGGATCGCGAGTCTCTTCGCATGCTGGAAGGCTGTACAAAGTTGAAGAAGGCCCAGCGAGAGCGTCGCGAACCCAAGCTGGTTGCGAGCCCAGTTGGATGTGGACATCGGGCGAGAAAGCAGGGGCGTGGAGTTCGGTCAGTCCGGGGATGGCCGAGTCGGATGATAGATTCAGGCCGTAGATTCGATAACCAGGCGTCACAGGGCGAGCATCAATACAAAGTCGCGGGGAAGCGCAACAAGAAGGACTCAGGCAGTCTTCCTCATAGTCAGGCTCTTTGAACCGTCCAAATGTCCGTTCATGCCAGCCATGGTCAGAGTCATTTCTGTCAGGTTGCCGTAGATGAGAAGCTTAGGTTGTTGGTAGGGCTTTTTCGCAGGTGCCTCAGACTGCGGCCTCATTCAGTTTCCCCCGACTGACTTTACAGAATCCGTCGTTCGTTTTCAACGCTTTTTAGCCAGATGTCGAGAGCGATAGGACGGATTTCGTTCCACAAAGATAAACACCGAGCAGGGTGGGAAGTCGCGGTGAACGAATTTAAGTCTATAAATTGAGCGAGGCGAGGGCAAGCGCTATTCGAAAGCGTTGGGTGCCAGCTGTTTTTATCGGCGTGGAGGAGCAAGGGGTCGCCGGAAAGAGGAGTTTTGCGGCGAAGGCGGACAGAGTCCGGCAAAATACCGGCCATGGCTTCGCGAAGGAGTTGTTTGTGCATGCACCACGGAACCGGAGGAAGACGGAGGAGGAAGCGGATTAGGCGTTGGTCCAGAAGAGGCGGGCGTGCTTCCGCCGGGACGCCGGTCCAGCCGGCGTCTTCGGTTTCGTAAACGCTGGGCCAGAATGCGCTGGTTAATGAAGCGTAGCCAGCGGGATGAAGGGGATGTTCGAACTTCGGCGGCTCTTGGAGTTCGCGCCAGCGATCTTGCAGGTGGAGCTCACGCACGAAATCGGGGTTGAGCCAAGTGGGGTAGGGCACGGCCTGATCGGGCCGGCCGAGCCAGCGACGGAAGAGGCTGCGGATACCAGCGCGAAGTGGAGGCAGCTTGCCGTGACGAACAAAATAGCCGCCGAGAATTGCAGCCACGGAGTGGAGATGACCTTTGCGAAGAAGATAGGTTAAGTGGGGCCACGCACGGCCGGTGAGGATGTCGTCGCCCCCATCGCCGGTGAGAACGACGCGGGAGTAAGAGGAGACCTGTTGGTAATGCTGGGCGTGGAGAGCGAGGAAGGGCTCGGCACAGGGTTCGGGAGTTTTGATGGACAGGGAATCCCAATCGGCGAAGGGGCGGGCGGCGGAGCCGTTCAGGACAGCGTGCGGGATGCCGACGTGGGCGGCAACCTGGCCGGCGAACTGGCCTTCTTGGTCGTCGAAGAGCGGCGAATAGTCCACGGTGAAAGCGCGCGGGGAGTCGGCAACGCTGCGAGCAAGCTGGATTTTCTTTGCGACAGCCGCGACGCTGGTGGAGTCGAGCCCACCGCTCATGAAAACAGCAGCGGGTCCGACGGGGAGGCGGTCACGGACAACTTGCTCGAGGTGAAAGCGAAATTGTTCGACGTAGTCTCCCGGGTGTTTTAGCCGAAGCGGTTCTTCGATCGGGAGTTTGCCGAAGCGGCAAATCTCCACACGGTCTTGGGAGTAAGTGAGCACGTGTCCGGTGGGAAGGCGGCGAATATCAGAAAACGCGGAGCGCTGCGGATCAGGACACCAGGATTGCAAGAGAAAATCGCCGATGAAGTGAGCGTCGAGGTTCCTGGAAATTTCCGGCACGAGGCGAAGGACCTGAAGCGTGTTGCTGAAGAACAATTGGCCAGCGACGTGCGCATAAAAGAAGGGGCGCACGCCGATGAGGTCGCGTACGCACCAGACTTGCTGGGTGGATTCGTCCCAGAGAGCGAAGGAGAAGTCGCCAGTCAGCCGCTCGAGGCAAGCGGGTCCCGAAAAACGCCAGGCCTCGAGAAATAGCTCCTCATCCGTAGTGGTTGTCAGTGGCTTACTAACGGCGGAACCGAAACGCGCCAGCAAATCTTCGCGCGCATCGAGGCGCACCTCACCGAGGAGCCAGAGCTTTCCATCCAGCGTACAAGGCTGCTGCTCGGCTTGAGGCGAGGGGCCTGTGCGGAGGAGCGTGAAGCAAAAGCCAGCGCCCGGGCGACTGAAGATTTGCTGCGCGTCGGGGCCGCGAAACGTGAGAGCATCCACCATGCGTTGAAGAAGCTTTGGGTCGGGGGTTGTTCTATCCGGACAAATGACTCCAGCGAAGCCGCTCATCACGGCTCCGGAGAAATGGAAGCGAGGGCAGAGTCAAACGCGGCGTAGTGCTGGTGCAGGCCGTCGGCTTCGTTCAGCGGCATGCCATAACGTTCCACCCACGCATGAGCTTCGAATTTTTCGGCGTGTTTGCGAACGCCGATGCGCAAATCGCAAGGAACGCCCTGGCGACCCAGGATGCACCAAAGAGCGAGAGACTCTTGAAGACAAGTGGGATGCGAGAATCCGTAGCGGCCGGCCGCACGCACCATGCGTGCGGTGACGTTGGGACAGATGGAGTAGAGTTCTTTCGAAGGCTGCGGCGTAGCGAAATGTTTCTGCAGCCATGCGCGTGTCTTCGCAAAGCCGCGCAGACGCAAACTTGCTGAGATAAGCGGCAACAATAGCGCGGCGAAGAGAAAGCTGCGGCGAACCGGCGGTTCCAGCGCTCTAAATTGTCGAAGCCGTGCCCACATCGGCGGGTTGAATCTGCACCAGGCCATTTTCCACGAGCCGGCCGAGAAGTTCGGTTAAATGCAGGCGGAGCAGTTCGGACTCCACATCAAATTCGTTTTGCAGTTCCTGATACGCATTTTCGATAGTGGGAGTAGTGGTGAGCAATTGCCACATGCGCGTGCCGGTTTCATCGAGGCCGTAATAGCGCTCGGTTTCCAGATTGAGCAGCACGGATTCCTTGTCGAGAAAGCGCACCAGAACGTGCGGCAACGGGGCGGCGCGATCGGCAAATGAAACCATCCCAAGCTCCTTGGTCATAAACCGAGAGGCGAGTTCCCACTCGCTTGCAGTGCTGGTGAACATTCTACAGAGGAATTTCGCGTGATGCTATGCAGAGTAGAGTGGGCAGTTGGCGAGTTGTCTGCAACGAGTGGCGGATCGGACGCGCATTGTGTTCGCGGCGGAGAAACGCTATAAGTTGCGGCGTGTCCGAGAACGCGATTAGCGTGACTTCGCTTGAGAAATTGTTCCCGCCGGCTCGTAGCGGCTGGCGAGCCTTGCTGCAGCCGTTTGAAAAGGCGACCATCGAGGCGCTCGCCGGGATCTCCCTGGAAGTGCGGCACGGAGAGGCCGTGGCACTGCTGGGAGCGAACGGCGCGGGAAAATCGACCCTGCTCCGTATTCTGGCTACGCTGCTTTTGCCAACGCGGGGCTCAGCGCAAGTTGCGGGACACGACGCCGCGACCGAAGCGCGCGAGGTGCGCAGGCGACTGGGCTACCACGCCGGCAGCGATATAGGTTTCTATGCGCGGCTGACGGGACGCGAGAACCTGCGTTTTTTTGGCCGATTGAATCATCTTTCGGCGAGTGCCCTCGAGCGACGCATTCCTGAGCTCGCCAAACAATTTCATTTGGGCGAAGCCTTGGACCGGCAAGTGCGGACGCTTTCTTCTGGTACCGTGCAACGGCTGAGTCTGGCGCGTGCCCTGTTGCATGAGCCGGCGGTGCTGCTCTTGGATGAGCCAACACGCAGCCTGGACGCGATTGCGGCAGCGGAGTTCCGGCGTTTCCTAAAAAACGATGTGTTAAAAAACGGGAATACCTCGCTGCTTTTTGCTTCCCACAGCCTGCCGGAAGTCGAGTTGCTGGCGGACCGTGTGGCGGTGATCGACGCCGGCCGGTTAGTGGCGTGTGACACGGTTAGCGCGCTGCGACGGCAGACTGGGACTGCTTCGCTGGAGGAAGCATTCATGCGTTTGACCGGGCGCGTCGTTCCTTCCACCGACGGAGCGGCGGAATGATCCGGGCATGCCGCGAGCTGTGGGCGTTTTTCTGGCGAGACCTGCTGATTGCACGCACCTACCGGACGGTTTTCCTCGTGGAAATTGTCGAAGCCCTGTTCGGCGTGGCGATGTTCTACTACGTAGCGCGCTTTGTGGACAGTCCGCAGTTGGAGCACGCAGTACCCGCCAGCGGTGGCTATTTCGCATTTTCTCTCGTCGGCTTTGTGTTTCTGGACTATTTGAACGCGGCGATGGATGCCTTCGACCGTAGCCTGGAAGAAGCGCGGGACGCGGGCACTCTGGAACACTTGCTGGTCACGCAGACTTCGTTGCCGGTTTTGCTGGCGGGGTCGGCGGCCTATCCCTTCGTGGTATCGGCCGTGCGGATTGGCGTATACGTCGCCTGGGGCGCGATGTTGTTTCGGTTCCCGCTGCAGGAAGCGAACTGGCTCGCAGTGGCGGCCGTACTCGTGGCTACGTTCCTAGCGTTTTCCGGATTTGGAATTCTGTCAGCAAGCTATCTCTTGCTCTTCAAGCGCGGCAATCCAGCGAAGTGGTTTTTTCTGAGCGTATCGGGAGTGGTCGGGGGCATGCTCTTTCCCGTTGGCGTGCTGCCCGATTGGCTGCAAGTTGTGGCCAAGCTGAATCCGGTAACGTATGCACTCGATGCGATGCGCGGCGCATTACTGGCCGGCGCAGGCTGGCGTCCGGTGTGGCAACCGTTGCTGCTGCTTCTGGCTTTCGCTGCGATTTTGTTGCCGACGGCAATGCTGGTTTTCGCTTGGGCACTGCGTCGCACCAAAACTACTGGCACCTTGATGCACCGCTAATCCATACTGAGAAAAAGGAAAAGCCGGCCCCGCGAAGGAGCCGGCTTTCGGAGATCTGCGAGAACAATCAGGACTTCTTTTTCTTTACGTTGACCTTGGTATCGATGCCGCTGGACATGGCTTTGAGAGCTTCTATCCCCTGCGTTGCTTGACTCCCATAGGGGCCGTTGGGGTCAAGTTCTGCCGCTTTTTCGTATGCTTCCACGGTGCCATCGGGGATTTTGCAATCCATTTTTGCACCATTCATTTTGCAATCCTTGGTGGAATCGATGGACCCCACCAGCGAAGCCCCCAGCAGGTACCAGGTTTGCGCGCTCTTGGGATCAATGTCCGCGGCTTTCTTGAGTGGTTCGACAGCTTCTTTCAGGCGGCCCGCGTTGTACAGCGTGATCCCAAAATTCCGCCAAGCCATCGCCGCGTGCGGCGGATCGAGTTCGGCGCTCTTGGTGTACGCAGCGCGTGCGTCGTCGATCTTGCCACCCTTGGCGAGTACGTTGCCGAGGTTGTTGTAATAGCCGGGATCGTCGGGCTTGAAATTGATGGCCTGCTGATAAGCTTGCGCCGCTTCGTCGTTGCGGCCGGCCACATCATAGGCCTGGCCCAAGTTGCCCCAAACCAGCGCCTGGTTCGGATCCTTTTCTCCAAGCGCCTTCTGGGCTTCCTGGAACTCGGTGGCGGCTTGGTTCGAAAGGTCGGCCAGTTTCTGCTTCAACGCGTCTCTCTGGTCGGCCGGCGCTTTGGACAAGTCGTCTTTGGCTTGCTTCTCCTGCGTCAACAACGCTTGGCCGGCATTGAAGTGTGTTTTCATCCCTTCAAACTTCTGCTTTTCTTCGGCCTGCTTCTTCTGTTGCTCTTGCTGAGCGGCGCCCTGCTTGGACATGATGTCCTTGAAGTTCATATCCGCGCGGGCTTCCTGGTCGCTGCCGACGCGCAGCTGGCCCATTTGCACCGGCTGCTGCTTCTCGTTGGGAGGCGGGAACTTGATGATCGTGCAGGTGAATACGCCGGGGCGCAGATTGCGGATGCTGAACTCGCCTTGCGCGTCCGTGGTAACGTCCGACTTGGCGCCCTGCTCGCTGACGCATTCGACCGTGAGTCCAAACCAGGGCTTGCCGGCGATATCGATGATCTTACCGGCGATGGAACCGCCACCCTGCGCTTTCGCGGACGGGGCCAGCGCGAAAATCGTCGCAGTCGCGAATAAGGCAGCCGTCGCCCAGCTCTTCTGAAATATCCTCATGCGTATTCTCCTTTGCCCGGCCGAACCCCTATCCGGCCCAGGCTGGGGGATGGGCGTATTATCTACACAATCTTAGCTCTTTTCCAAGTGTGCTGCCCACGCGAGCCGGACTTGACGAGCGCGCCCTACGAGGAACGCGCAGATACGGTGACGCGATAGGGAATCGGATCGAGTACACCGGCCTCGGCAAAGGCGCGAAGCCGTAGCAGACAACTGTCACAGACGCCGCACGCGCGCTCCTCGCCTTGATAGCAGGACCAGGTGAGATGAAGCGGCGCCTTCAGGTCCAGGCCGCGACGAATGATTTCGTTTTTCTTCATGCGAATGACGGGGGTGACGATTTCGATGTGGGTCTCGGGCCGAGTGCCCACGTTCACGAGTTGCTGAAACACTTCGTAGTATTCCGCGCGACAGTCAGGGTAGCCGGAGCTGTCTTCGGCAACGGCGCCGATGTAGACCGCGCCGGCGCCAATCGCTTCGGCCCAGCTGACAGCGACGGAAAGAAAATGCGCGTTGCGAAACGGGACGTAGGTGACAGGTATGGCACTGCCATCAGAGCCTGGCGCGCCGAGCTCATTTTCCGGGACGGCGATTCTGGAGTCGGTGAGTGCGGAGCCGCCGATCGCCCGGAAGTGATCGAGCTGCACGACGAGTTTCTTCTGGACCGCGTAAAAATCCGCAATGGCTTCGAACGATTGACGTTCGCGGGCTTGCGTGCGCTGGCCGTAACCGGCGTGCAGCAAGGCTACGTTTGCGGCGCCATGCACTTCGCGGGCAATGGCGGCACAAACGCACGAGTCCATGCCACCGCTGAGCAGCACGACTGCCTTTCTGGAGTCTCTAGCCATTCCTCTTCTCGATGCTCCCTCAGACGCCTTTGGTCGCGGGATGCCAAACAAATTTGTGCAACTGCAAGCCCAGCCGCACGGGCAAACCGTCCGCCAACATCCACTCCACGACTTGACGCGGCTCCAGTCCCTGCCATTTTCCCTCAGGGTCGGCGAAAACCGGAGAGAACAAAACCTCTTTTACTTTCGCAGCGAGTTGATGCTGCGCCGTGAAATCGCGAGCAAATTCGTAATCGCGGCGGCTAGAAAGAACAAATTTCACTTCGTCTTTGGCGTCGAGCACTTCCAAATTGCGCATTTCGAAGGTGTCGGCTTCGCCCGAGTCGGGACACTTCACGTCCATGATTTTGATGACTTCGCGAGGCAGGCGCCCGGCATAGCGTTCGCCGCTGGTTTCGATCAAAACGGTGTAGCCAGCGGCGAGAAGCTTTTCGGCGAGTGGATAGATTTCTTCCTGGAGGAGGGGCTCTCCGCCGGTCAGCTCGACTAAAGGCACAGCGGCGTGTTCGCCCTGCATTCCGTTGCTGCGGCCGGCCAGTTCGTCCACACGCGCAAGAACTTCTTCCAGCGACATCTTTTTGCCGCCGTGAAAAGCGTAGGCAGTGTCGCACCAGGTGCAGCGCAGGTTGCAGCCGGTGAGCCGCACGAAAATGCACGGTAAACCGGCGCGAGTGCCTTCGCCCTGAATCGATTTGAAAATTTCAGTGATAAACATGTCTTGAACTTCTTCGGGCGCGTCGCTGCCTACGGAGGCTCACTCCGGCCGGTATTCCGCGCGGCTGGTGTCCGTTTCCCAGAGAACTACGTCGCGCACGCGCGCGCCGGGCGGCAGGTCCGGCAAGCCAAGGGAAATCTCTTCGTAGAAATACTTCGCCATGTTTTCAGCAGACGGATTCACGGTGCGAAAAGGCTCAAGGTCGTTGACGAATTGATGATCAAGCCGGCCCATGACTTCGCGCAGGACGGCCTTAACGCGGACAAAATCCACGAGCAAGCCGATGTTGTCCAGTTGCGGGCCTTCGACGGTGACCCGCACGCGATAGTTGTGGCCATGCACGTTTTCGCATTTGCCGCGGTAGCCGCGCAGCGCGTGCCCGGCTGAAAAGCTATCTTCCACGCTGACTTGAAACATGAATTTCCTGATTTCTTTGCCCGCCGGAGACGGCGTTTTTCCTGATTTTGCGCGCTGCCGCCTGGGCGTTGCGCCACCGTCAGTTGCGTTTTAAATTTAAGAACCGTTCGATCGTGCCCAAATCCCCTGCCAGGCCGTACTTCGGGAGCGACTCCAAGAAAATTTTACCATAGGGCATGCGCGTAATCCGGTTATCGAGCAGAGCCAGGACGCCGCGGTCCGTCTTGGTGCGGATGAGCCGGCCGAAGCCTTGTTTAAGCGCCAAAACGGCCTGCGGGACTTGCAACTCGGAAAAAGCATTGCGACCTTCATCCTGCAAGGCTTGCACACGAGCCGCGACGATGGGATCGCTCGGAACCGCAAAGGGCAGACGGTCGACGATCACGAGCGAAAGCTGCTCACCGGGAACGTCCACGCCTTGCCAGAAGCTCGAAGTGGCGAAGAGAACGGCGGCGGGAGTGTTTTTGAATCGTTCCAGTAGAACGGAACGAGGGGCGGTGCCCTGCAACAGCAAAGGATATCCGACGCGCTGTTTGACGCGCTCGAACAGGTCGCGCATTTGGAGATAACTCGTGAAGAGACAAAAGGCGCGGCCTTCGCTGGCTTCGAGCAACCTGACGATTTCATCGGCGGCAGCAGAGGAAAAACCGGGATTGCGGATGTCCGGCATAGTGCGGGGAAGATAAAGAAGGGCTTGCTTGCCGTAGTCGAATTCGGGTGGCAGGTCGCGCTCTTTGGCGTGATCGAGACCCATGCGGCCCCGGACGAAGGAGAATTTGCCGCCCACGGTCAGAGTCGCCGAGGTGAGGACGACGGTGTCGAAGGCTTCGAACAATTTTTCGCGGAGGATCTGGCTCACATCAATGGGCGTGGCGGCGAGAAAGACACCTTTGTTGCGGCGTTCGTACCAATAAACGAAATTCTTTTCGTTGGATTCGAAAAGAAAAGAAAGTTCCTGGCGAATCTCGAAGCTGCGTCGGGCGATGCGCAGAATTTCTTCGGGCTTTTGCACCATCGCCGCGCATTCCGTTTCGAAACCTTTTAAAGCGTTGGCGAGCGTGTCGTAAGCTTCGCGGTGTTGTTCGAGGAAAGCTTCGCGTTCGGCGCGGGAAAATGGATATCGCCCATCTTTGGCGGGGAAGGTCTCGAAGAAGGCGCGGCTGCGTTCGCGAATGCGCTGCGTGCGGCGCAAGACGGCCGGCGTGGCAAGGTGCAGCAGGCGCAACGTCTGGTCGGCGTCACGAGCCAGTTCTTCGAAGCGGTAGTTCGAAATTTGGCGGCCGAAGTAATCGCTGGCTACGTCTTCCATTTCGTGCGCTTCATCGAAAACCACGGCGGAATATTCCGGCAAGATGCTGCCGAAGTCGTCCTGCTTGAGGGCGAGATCAGCAAAGAAAAGATGATGGTTGACGATGATGAGGTCGGCGTCTTTGGCACGCTGATGCATGCCGGTGACAAAGCACGGATTGAATTGCGGGCACTTCTGGCCGGAACAGGTGTCGCGCCGCGCGTCTAAGCGCATCCACAGATCGGAATCGTCAGGCAGGAAGGTGAGTTCGGCGCGATCGCCGGTTTCGGTGAGCTTGGACCATTGTTTGATTTGCTGAAAGGCATCGAGTTCGTCCATGCCGCTGAGCAGAGCCTGGTCTTGCATCTGGTTCAGCTTGGAGATGCAGAGAAAATTCGAACGTCCCTTCATCACCGCAACCTTGAGGTTGGGCGCGAAATGTTTTTGCAGGAAGGGAATGTCTTTTTGATAGAGCTGCTCCTGCAAGGATTTGGTTGCGGTGGAGATGACCACGCGGCGGCCGCTGCAAATCGCGGGGAGCAGATAAGCGAGAGTTTTGCCGGTGCCGGTGCCCGCTTCGACGATGGCGTGATGATGTTTCTCGAAGGCGTCGTGGACCATTTCGGCCATTTCCAGTTGGCCCCGGCGATGTTCGTAGCCGCCGATCATGCAGCGTTCAAGCAAGCCGCCAGGACCGAAGACCTCAGCCATCGTCGGCTTGGATGATTCGTCGGTAGCTGGATCGCCTTGCCGCTTTAACTGTGATTTTCGTCCGGGTTTCTCTTCTGGTTGTTCCGGAATTTCCGCGGCGTCTTCCTTCTCTTCCAGTTCCTCAACGTGATGTCGCAGGACCGTTTCTTCTTCTCGACGGGCTTCTTCCTCCAGAGGAACGTACTCTCGGCGGGGCATCTCGACGACGTTGTCGTCGATCCGCTTGGCGCGAGCAACACCGGTTTTTTCGGAACGCCTTGGCAAAAGACTCCGCCCGAGAGCACATCGCTGGAATTGCTAACGATAGCACACTCCCACTTGGAGCCCTTGCAGCCCGAGATTTAAGCGGAGAATGCCCCGCGATGAGGTGGTTAGTTTCCGGCTTGCCTTGTGAGAATTCGCGAGAAGCGCCGTGGAGAAGCGCGCGCGAGACACGCTCCGCGCCTTTCCACACTACTCCGACTGCTTCACTCAACGAGGGCGAGGGGAGCACTCGCCCTCGCTAGTGAGAAAGGAGCGATGGGTCTTAGTTCAAGGCGCCCGAAATCTGGGCCGTTTGCGCTTCGGCGTTGATCGTTTTGTGCTCGCCGGTGAGCCGCGTGGTCGTGGGCCAATCAATTTCGGACACGTAAACGGAACCGCCTCTGCCGTTCGGAAGAACGTAGTTCAGTACGCCGCTATCGATGCGGTAGCTGCGCACCGCCTGCATCTCACCGGACTTCAGCGCGATCGTCGTGACATGAGCGGCCGTGTCGTCGGCGGGAGCTGTAGGTGCGATTGGCGAAACAAACGTGGCCGGGCTAGCCAACGGCGCGGAGGCCCTGCTCGCCACTTGCGCCGAGGGCGCTTGTTGCGGGACCGACATAATTCTCGGCACCGGCCGAATCGCATCGGGCACGACCAGGCTATTCAGCGAAGAGGGCTGCGTGCGCGCGTAATTGCTCGGCGGACGATTCGGATAGTAGTCCGTAGCGGCCAGGTTGCGCGGCACCATCACGTCATCCATCAGGCGCAGCGTGACTTGCTCTTCGCCTTTCAGTGTCGGCCGCGGTCCGCGCGCGGGAAGCATGATCAGCTTCCAAGGCCAGAGCGGGGGAAACATCCACTCGACGATATCGCGAGTGGCGTGGCCGTGGCCCTTGATGTCGCCGTCCTTGTCTACCTTGAAGCCCTTTGCCGCAATGATCTTGCTGGGTACAGGAAGGTCCGACGTCGGCAGGCCGATGCGGTCAAACTGCAGCTTCAGATAGCCTTTGCCCACGAAATGGCCCGGTTCTTTTTCTGCTTCAATGTGGCCACCCAGATAAGTGCCGCGCGGAAAGACCACGTGACCAAACTCCTGGATGCTGCGCATGTGGCAGATCACCGGGTCGCCGACAGCGACTGTGGCAGAGGAAAGATTTGGTTCGTCCAGAGTGCAGTGCAGCAGCGTTCCGGCGGGAATCAGAACGTCCTGAGCCTTGGCGCTGCCCTGGAAAACAAGTAGGAACAAACTGCAAAGGAAAAAGACTGCGAGACGGACACGACGGTGCATAACGGACCTCCCCGTTTGCGGAAGCACAGCGCGGAAGGCACCCTGAGGTACGACCCAAGCGGAGCGCTGTCTCGATCCGCAATGATGTGGTTTGCGAAGCTATTCCTGGCGAAACCTCCGCGCAATACAGGCTTTCCCCGTGAAAAGAGCGTGCTCGCCGTTTTGCTGCTGAAGGACCGCTCCCCGCGGCGTACCACCAGGTGCGGACCTCAACCCAGGCGGAAGCGGGAAGTTGCGATGCAAGGCGCGATTCAGAGAGTTTTTCTGCCGGCTGGGGTTCCTCCGACTCATGCGTTGCTCTTGCAGTGCAAAGGGTTGCGGATTTCAGACTAGGTTCTCGCGAGACGTCTGGTGCCCGAATTTTCAGACACTCGGCCGATCCGTTTTGGGGCTGCGTTTAATAGTTGGGCAAGCTGCCTGTTTTGAGAGTCCCATGACCCGCAGAAGGGAGTAAATTGGGGCTTCGGGAAAAAAGACGGCTTTCTGGCTCGCGGGGTCTTGTTGGTGAATCGCTGTGGGGTGCACTGTGAAACTGAGTAAGTCTTTTGTTCTTGCTGCGTTAGCTTGCTCGATGGGCATGAGGTCCCCCCCCCGCCGGCCCGGGGGGGGGGGGGGGGGGGGGGGGGGGGGGGGGGCCGCCACTGGCACCGGGTTCGCCAACGTAACGATGATTGCGGACACGCTTCCCACGAGTCCTTCCATCATCGCGTTTCCGGTGAGTGTCTCTTCTTTGGTCTTTACGCCGAGTTCGGGCACGCCGCAGACGGTGACTTTGAACCCGCCGGTCATCGTGGATCTCGCGCGCGTGCAGTCAGATACCGCATTCCTGGGCACCTTTGCAAGCCTACCCACGGCCCAGTACACCAGCATTACGGCAGTTATGGGCTTACCCTCACAGATTACGGTTTTCAACGACTCGGGAGCAGCCATTACGAAAGTGAATTCGACATCGCTGGCCACGGCATGCCCGAACAACGCGGTGTGTGAGTTCACAGTATCGGCGACGGGCAGCCAGCAAGCATCTATGAGCCTCAATGTCAGTTCAACGGCTGGCACGTCCGTGGAACTTGATGTAAACCTCAGCAATATAGTCTCGCTGAGCGCGGGGAATCTAAGTGTCTCATTCGGCAACGCCAACACTCTCACCGCCTTTGCACTGCCGCGCGCCGGTGGCAGCAATCTCGCCGCTGGTGGCGTCGACGTGATCGAGGACATCACCGGCGTCGTTAGCATCACTTCTTCGGGTGTTACAATCACCCCGGCAAGCGCCACGGGCCGGCATTCAGTCACGGCGTCCACGAATTCGGGTATGATTCTCGATGCGGATCCTTCAGGAACCGTCTGCACTAACCCCACTCCGGGAACCATATCCTCCTGCCTCTCGAACAATCAGGCGGCGAGCATGGATGTCCTACTGAAATCCGACGGTACGCTCACGGTTCAGGAAATTGAACCGCTCCTCGGCACGTTGCAGGACACCGTAGAGGGAACGGTCGTAGCCATTGGTGGTCAGACCCAATTTTCAATTGTGACGAGCGACCTGTTGCCGGCAGCGACTAACTCCCACATCGGCACTCTACACATCGGGGATCCGCTTACCGTGAACATCGCGGCGAATCCGAATCCCTTCTTAGTGGACACGAAAGGTCTACCTATCGAATCGGTCGCGCCCGGCACATTGGCCAACTTCCAGGGAGCGACCGACACCACGGCGCTTCGTCTAGGACAGACCGTGGCGATCCACGTAGTCTCCTTTACCGCAGGCACGACGCCGATTGCGAGCACAGACACGATCACTCTGCGCTGGAGCCGCTTTACGGCTACGCCGGTACAACCCTTCACGGACACTTCCTTTAACATTTCCGGCTTTCCATCGTACTTCCAAGCGAGCGGCACGGCAGAGGCGCAGGCTTTCCCGGCACCCATCACTACGCAAAACATCACAAACATTGATGGCGTTACCGGTGCGGCCTCAATTCTAACCACCAAGCTCATCGCCGTTCGAGTGCTGTTTATCGAGAATTCCACCAACACTGCCGAACCGGCCTTTGTAGCTGCGAAGATTCGCCAGCACTAAGACGGGAGTTTACCGCCTCCGCAGAGGCCACGGGCCGGCACACTGCAAAGTGCGCCGGTCCGGTTTCTTTTGGAGCTTGTTGTACGCCGTTCCTAGAGCGCCGGAGTAGCCACTGGTGCGGGTTGCACGGTGGTGGTTTGGATCGTGGGAAGCTTGGGCTGCAAACGACTGTAGACTGCCAGGGCCACTGCGCCAGCGCCCCAGATTACTGCACCAAGCTTGACCCAGCCGCCGACTTTGGGAATCGCGAAAGCCACCCGCATGAGGACCATGCCCAAAGCCATACGCCCAATCAGGGGCCAGCTTTCGCGCGTGCGGCCCAGCAGCCATTGGCCGATAGCCGCCGCAGCCACCACCAGGCCGAAATATATGCCTGCCCACAACAAGAATAGCGTCGAGACTCCAATGAAGAGCCCGACGATGGTCACGCAGGCGATGACGCTGCCGACAAATACGCCGGGGATGGACAAGAGCCCGACGCCGAGCGATGGCCCGTAACGTTCCGCCATACCCACACACTCGCCCGAAAACTCGGGCATGACTTTGAAAAGCACGAGTCCAAACAGAATGTACGCGGCGCACCAGATGACGCGCCACATGTAATACCTGGCGTTGCGATAGTCGTCTTCGCCATGCTTCATTTTTTCGAAGTGAACAGGAGACGCGAGTTTGGCGCCGCTGGCTACGTCGGGCGGATGGTCGCCGACAAAATCGACCGGGCCTTTTACGGTGGCGCCGGAGCTGATGTTCAGTTCGCCGCTGCGCACTTTCAGGCCGCCGCCCAAAGTGCCGGCAATGCTGACGGCGCCGCCGCCGGCCAGAACATCCCGTCCCACTTGGCCGTCAACAGTCAGATGTCCGCCAAAGGTGGTGACGCTGCCGGTGACCACAGCGTCCCGGTCAACGTTTACATCGCCGCCAGCAATCAGCACGTTGTGGCCGATCTTTCCGCGAATGGTCATATTGCCGGCATAAGAGCGGATGTTGCCATCCACCTGGCCGCTGACGATTAATGTTCCAGAGGAACTGAGCACATCGCCGGTGACGTGACCGGTCACATCAATTTCTCCGCCGGCTGCAATGAGATCGCCTTCAATGGTGCCTTCGATGCGGACGCGGCCGCCAGCGACAAAGAGGTCGCTGTGAATGACTTCGTCGGCGCCGATGGTCACGCGGTCCTCATGACGAAATTCCGTAGCCGCTGCAGGCGACGGCAGGCCGAGCAAAGCGCACATGCTGGTTAAGACCAGCGCCAGCGCGGAACCACGACGACCGATGCGCCGCCGGAAAATGACCGCGGCAAAGCCCGCCACAATAAGCATGGCCAGAATTTCAACTAGAGTGATCACGGACTGCCATCCTTTCCAGAAGGCGCCTTGCGAAATCAACACGCTGAGGAGACTCGTGCCGCCGAGGCCAGCCTGCTCGAGCCGCGACATCCAGGGCTCGATGAAACTGGTGTAGAGAGCGTACAAACCGGTAGCGGCAAGGCCGAAGATCAGTCCCCAAATCCACTGAAACGAATGCTGGGAGCGCGCATGAAACTGGGCCAAGCGCGCGGGGAGCGGCTCGTCTTCCTCCAGCATGGCGCGGGTCAGTAAGCGGGATTCGCGTTCGAGTGCGCGCAGCAGCGTGCGGCACGCGGCGCATTCCTGGGCGTGCGCAGAGACCGCTTGCGCGCGGTCGCGATCGAGCTGGCGCTCGGCATACATCAGGCAAGTGATCTCGTCCAGATGATCCATCGTCCGGTCCGCACCTGCCGGTGAAACGGGGTTTGCAGGATCGCTCATGGCGTCCCTCCCGCAGCCAGCGCCGCTGTGCCTTCGAGCGCCTGCCGAAGTTCATGCCGAGCGCGGAGCAGCACGACGCCTACGAAGGCGCGCCGCACTCCCAGTTCGTCGGCAATTTCGTCATAACTCATATCCGAGTAGTAGCGCAGGACCAGCGCCATGCGCGCGCGCGGGCCGAGCTTGTGCAGAGCTTCACGCACTTCTTCGCTGGTGCGCTGTTCGATCAGCTTGTCGAGTTGGTTTGGATCGGGATGTTCGAGAGGAACGGTTTCTACGTCTTCGGTTTCTTTGTCCTGGCGAATTTTGCGGCGGCGCAGAATGTCCCAACAGTGATTGGCGGCCACGCGGTATAGCCAAGCCGAAAACGATCTTGTCTCATCGTATTGGCTCAGCTTGTCCCGCAACTTCATGAAAATCTCCATGGTGGCGTCTTCCGCGTCCTCGCGGGTCGGCAACGCGCGACGGCAAAAGCGAAAAATAGCCGGCGCGTACTCCTTGTAAAGCTGACCCCAGGCTTCGTTGTCGCCTGCACGAGCCCGGGCAACTGCCTCCGTGGTCTCCGTCACTCCGGGCACGTTCATCGGGCCTGGTCTCAGCGGTTCCATAGACTAGTACGCAGGGCGACCCCTAAAACTTACACGATTTTCACAAATAGCAATAAATCGGGTCGCCCATAACTCCGTTAGGTTCAGCACTCTACCAGAAATCCGGGCGTTTCCGGCGTAATCCAGCAATACGACGCCGGTTGGGTGCGCCACAGAAGGCTTTTCTTGACGCTCTTCTTTGAGTTGCAAGGGCCGGGAATCGGTGCAGCGGCATGGAAGCAAAGCTCTTATCGGGAGATCATCGGCTTATTTAACCGCTTGGCTAAATACGTTCGGCGATTCTGGATTGGCGCCCGGCCGAAGGTTTCCTTATAGCGAGCCAAAGTGGCTGTTATTGAAACTCTAAATTCAATCTTTTGGCTTATCAAATTCAAAAGTTTGCATTGACAGCCGAGCGCGAACGGGTGTTTCCTTGTGCCCATCAGGGGAGTGGTCCTAGCAAATCTCGAAGCGACACAGGCCAACTGTGGGAGGGGTGTATTCATGCAAGGTAAAAAACGATGGCTAGGCAGGGGTGTATTCAAATCCGCGTGGCGATGGGGAGCCTGCGCCTTTGCGCTGGTTCTTGCCGTTTGCGCGGCACAGGCGCAGACGTTTCGTGGCGCGATTAATGGCACGGTGACCGATCCTTCGGGTGGAGTAGTTCCGAACGCGCAAGTCAAAGCTACAGAAAGCGCCACCGGAATTGACCACACCACAGTGACTACTACTGACGGACAGTTTTCTTTCCAGGATTTACCACTCGGATTTTACAAAGTGACCGTGACGGCCAGCGGTTTTCCGGTATTCACCGTGGATAAGGTGGAAGTCGTCGCCGGAACGATCCATACGCTGCCGGTAAAACTCAGTCTGCAGGGCCAAGCCACCACGGTGGAAGTATCCGCAGCAGCGATCACGCTGGATACCACCACGCAAACGCAGACCATGACTATCTCCGAAGATGTTGTTCAGAATCTTCCGCTTAATGGCCGCGACTTCACGCAAATGATTTCTTCCGAGCCGGGTTTCGGGGGCTACAACGTCGGTGGCTTTGGTTCGGTGAATGGCACCCGCCCGAACCAGGTGAATTGGCAGATCGATGGTGTGGACAATAACGACTTCTGGCACAACATTCCTGCCGTCAATCAGGGCGGCGTGTCCGGCATTGCCGGCACAGTGCTGCCGATCGATTCGGTCACGGAGTTTTCGGCACAGACCTCCTCTGGTTCAGAAGGCGGGCGCAATGCGGGCGGAACCGTAAACCTGGTCACGAAGTCCGGAAGCAATGAGTTTCACGGCTCAGCGTACTACTACAACCGTAATGAGGCCTTTGCCGATCACACGCCGTTTTTCACTCCGAGCGCGCAAGTCCCCAAAGCACCCAGGCAGCGGAATGAGAACTACGGGTTTTCCCTCGGCGGCCCGATCATCAAGAACAAGACATTCTTTTTTGCGAATTACGAGAAACAACAATTCATCTTTGGCGAGTCCGGGATTGCAACGGAGCCTTCAGATGCATGGGTAACGCAAGCTCTCGGGGTTCTGAACACGTTTGGCGTGCCTGAAAGCGCGGTCTCCACGACGGCCATCGGACCAAGCGGGTTCTGGCCGCGCAGCGTTATCGGTGGACTGCCGGGCACGGTGAACAACTTCTTCAGCCCGAGCGCGGAGACGGGTTACAGCTACAACGGCGTTGCGCGACTAGACCAGCAAATCACCGACAAGCACCACTTGTACCTGCGGTGGTTCGGAGGGCAAGGCAACCAGATCGCCCCACTGGGCGGGAGCCCTGCACTGGGAACCGCAAGTTCGAACCTGCATGACTACTTCGAGGTCGCGCCGCTTCATGTGTTCAATTACTCGGCAGTGTTGAATTCTACTTTGAGTTCAAGAATGACCAACCAACTGCTATTCGGCGCGAACTACTTCAATCAACTATTTCACGACTTCAACAACGGTTTCGATACCAAAGCGATGGGCTTGTTCTTGAGTCCGGACGCGACGAATCACGGCGATCCGATTCTCGGTGCTCCGAACATCGTGATAGCTCCGCAGTCCAGGGGAGGGTCGGGAGGATTCGAACAGATTGGATTGACCCCGCCGGAAGGCCGAAGCGACCTAACCTGGCAGCTGACGGACATCGTTTCCTATAACCTGGGTAAACACCAACTGCGCTTCGGCGGCGAATTCCGGCAGGCACATCTCGATGAGTTCTATCATCGCCGGGGCACCGGTCAATTTGTCTTCGACGGAACCGCCGGTCCTTGGGCAGGGAGCGCAACGTGCACCAACAATCCTCTGCTTTGCGCCTTGGCGGATTTCCTAGCTGGCGACGTCTCGTCCTGCGACGCTTCACATACCGATGCGGGGGACTTGTGCGGTTCTACAATTGCCGTGGGCAATCCGGAACGCTTTGTTAGCGCCAAAGCTTACAACCTATATTTCCAGGATTCATTTCAGCTCACCAAAAAGCTCAACCTGAACTTTGGGATGCGTTACGAATACTTCGCTCCCATGTCCAGCGACCGCAAAGACATCGCGAACTTCATTCCAGGGACCGGCTTCGAGATCCAGGGAGCGGGTTTGTCTTCTCTGTTTCCGCCGGACAGAAACAACTTTGCTCCGCGTCTCGGATTCGCTTACCAGCCGACCGCGAAGAGTGATCTGGTCGTCCGGGGCGGAATCGGCGTTTTCTACGACCAGGTGAATTTGAATCCCTTCCTCGACTTCCGTCCGCCGATTTCGGCGCCACAAGGAATCGAAGGGAATGCGTTCGGACCTTCTCCAATTTCGACCTATTCGCGGAGCGGTTATAACTGGGGCGTGGTGCAGGCCGGAGGAGCCTCGATCTTCCCCGGCGTCCAAGCCTGCAGCGATCCCAATTGCGCCGCACCAACGGACCCGAAAGGACTCAGCGCTTATTCTGTGAGCCCCAATTTCCGGACTCCGTATTTCTTCGAATACAACCTGCAAGTCCAAAAGAGCCTCGGGAATGGAGCTGTATTCGAAATCGGATACGTCGGCAATGAGGGGCGAAAGCTGAACATCGTTTCCAACATCAACGCCAACGGCCAATTCCCGAACTTTGGAAACATCCTGCAGCTGAACACGATTGGCACTTCCAACTACAATTCACTGCAGACTTCGTTCCGCACACGGTCCTGGCGAGGGCTGACATCGTCGTTCTCTTACACGTGGTCGCACGCGCTTGACGAAATCAGCGAATACCGCGGAGCGATCCTGGATGATCCGACGAATCGCTTGCTGGACTACGGCAACAGCGACTTCGACACGCGCAATCTTTTCACCATCAACCTGGTTTACGATGTTCCGAAGGCGCCGTGGGCGACATCGGGTTGGTCGAAACGCGTATTCAACGACTATGAAGTCAGCAGCTTAATGATCTGGCATAACGGGCAGCCGTCGGATGAAGTGCTCTCCGGGCTATCGTTGATTGGGAATCCGTACGCCGGACTCAGCCACAATTTCGATTCCAACATACCGGGCATCCAATGGTGGAACCCAGCTGCGTTTTGCTCGCCCGGAGGCACGGCCTGCCCAGGCGCCACCGGCAACCTCTCACGCAACAAATTTGCAGGCCCGGGATTCGG
>Ga0335079_10000627_pt1 | contig 40580 bp, 35 predicted proteins | sample Lox_Sample_33_FD_206719 | JGI IMG/M metagenome (GOLD analysis project Ga0335079, IMG submission 206719) | Soil microbial communities from Loxahatchee National Wildlife Refuge, Florida, United States - Lox_Sample_3.3 | ecosystem: Environmental > Terrestrial > Soil > Wetlands | place: USA...
TTGGAACGAATTCTAAAGGAATGAATTCGATGGCAAAGACGAAGAAACAGATCTTGATTGTCGATGACGAGCCGGCGTGGATCAAGGTCCTGTCCATTCTTCTCCGCCGTCAGGGGTTCAACGTGCGTGAGGCAACAAGTGGAAAAGAAGCGTTGAAGACACTCACGGGGTTCCGTCCGGATCTCATTCTCAGCGATGTTCGCATGCCCGATATGAACGGATTCGATTTTCTCGATGAAGTGAGAAGGACTGCACGGTACTCTAAAACTCCTGTCGTCTTCTTTTCGGGCATCGATGATTATGACGCTAAAAAGGTCGCCAAGGATCTTGGCGCCACGGACTACCTCATCAAACCGTTTGATGAGCACGATGTGCTTTCAGTGCTCTCGAAGCATTTAGCCCGCAAATAGAAGGACCCTCGGAACCCCCCTATGAGTCGTTGGACCTTTAGAAAGTTTCGCGCCTCTCTTGGACCGCTCCAACAGGCTCAGATCGTTGCATCCACCGCCGTGGTTGTAGCGCTTGCCACGATCGTTGCAGTTCGATACCTGAGCGTTGGCCCGGAAAGCCTCACCACGAGACCAAAATTTGACTGGATTCTTTTGATGTCCGTGCTGACAACCGGATTGTTCGGCTTTGTCATCGTTATCTTCACACTCAAGTACAACAAGCTCCTCGACGGGCAGCGACAGGAACTCCTCGCCCTCAACACTATTTCCGAGGCAGTGAACAGGGCGATCGAGATCAACTATTTGCTCCAGAACGTCCTCCAGGAGATCCTTCGTGTCCTCGAAGTCGAATACGGGTGGATCTACCGCATCGTCGACAATCGCGTCGTCCTGAGCGCCCAGAGGGGTGCTGAAGAGTTGAAAGCGCCGATCATTCCCGCCGGAGAGGAAATTACATCGAATCATTACTCATGGATTCGTGAACCTCGCATCCAGAAGAAGCCGAAGGAAGATTCCGGTGGTAATGACCCATGGCCGTATCAAGAAATTGAGGCATGGGTGTCAGTCCCCGTGATGATGAAAGACCAGTTCTTCGGTACAATTGTGATTGCGAGCAGAAATCGCGAAGCTTTCTCCAACAAGCAGGTAGAGCTCATTACTGCATTCTCAAACCAGATCGGAGTCGCGATCGAGAATGCCACACTGTTTGAGCGATTGCGAACGTCCGAAGAACGTTATATGGATTTGTTCGAACACTCACCGGATATGTACCACATCGTCAACCACGAAGGAATCATCGTCAGCTGCAACCACACCGAAGCCGATCGCCTCGGGTACCGCAAAGAAGAATTGATCGGTCATCCCGTGACCAAACTGTACCCGCCGACGTACCATATCGAGGCACGAACATTGCACCAGGAAATCTTCGCGAACGACCGGGAGATTAAGGGCCTGGAGGAACAGATGGTCCACAGCAATGGAGAATTGATCGACGTCAGCGTAAGCACATCCTTGATTTACGATGATTTGAAGAAGCCGATCCTGATGAGAGTCGTCGCGCGCGACATCACCGAGAAAAAGAAAATGGAAGCGAAAATTCTTCACGCCCAGCGGATCGACAGCATCGGGAATCTGGCGGGCGGCGTCGCCCACGACTTCAACAACATACTGACGTCGATCCTCGGCTCGACGACGATCATGAAACGGAAAATGAGAAAAAACGACCCTTGGTTCCGTTTTGTGGAGATCATCGAAACAGCGGCCAAACGTGGGGCGGGTTTCACGAGACAATTGCTCACGTTTGCCCGAAAAAGCAATGTGCAGTTCCGGCCGGTGGTCTTGAACGACATCATCGAAGAAACCCTTCACCTGTTCGAACACAGCACCGATAAGACGATCTCCGTCAAAAAGATTCTCACGAGCGAGGTCTGCCTTGTCAACGGCGACGATGGCCAAATCCAGCAATCACTCCTCAACCTGCTCATCAACGCCCGGGATGCCATGCCGGACGGAGGAGTGGTCTCCGTGCAAAGCGAAAAAATAAATTTCGACACCCGCACGAGCGCTGCGATCGCAGAATCAAGGACGGGAGAGTACGTCGCCATATCCGTTACCGACCACGGGATGGGAATGGAACGACAGATTCAACAGAGAATCTTTGAGCCTTTCTTCACCACCAAGGATCAGGGGAAAGGAACAGGGCTTGGCCTTGCAGTCGTGTACGGAGTGGTCAATGCGCACAACGGATTTATTACCGTACAGAGCGAGCCCGGGATTGGCTCCCAATTTACACTCTATTTCCCGCTCCTCAAAGAAACGGATCGCAGCTTGCAGGCACTGAAATCGCAAAAGCTCCAGCGCGGCCGGGAGAGAGTCCTCGTCGTGGACGATGAGGAAAACGTGGCCGAGGTGATCGGAGGGATGCTTTCAAATCTCGGCTACAGCGTCACGACTGCGGGGAGCGGCAAAAAGGCCGTAACGTTGTACAAGAAGAAACCACATTTCGACGTCGTCATCTTGGATATGAATATGCCGGTGATGGGCGGCAAAGAGACGTATGCAAAACTGAAAGCCGTCGACCCGAATGTCCGCATTATCATCTCCACAGGGTACAGCAACAAGAGTTTCGAATCTTCACCCGCCGGAGAATCTGCCGAGGCCTTCCTCCAGAAACCGTATCAGCTTGAAGAGCTTTCCAGAACCATGCGCGAGGTACTGGACAGAAAACGATCGCACGTGAAGATGTAACCGTCCGTGGGCGCAGAGCCGGCTCCTCCTCTGCTTGATACTCGTCCAAATAATCGCTACAATTTCTCCACGAAGGCTTCACCACTGGGCGCCTTCCCCTTTTATTTGTGGCAATACCAGATATGGACCTTTCAAAATTCGGCGAGGAACTGAAGAAACTCCGGTTGGAAAAACAAGTATCCCTCATGGATATTTCTTTTTCCACGCGGATCAACATCAAGTTCTTGGAGGCCATCGAAGCCGGAAAGTTCTCCCTCCTGCCTCAGACGTACGTCAGAGCTTTTCTGCGCGAATATGGAGAGGCAATCGGCGTGGGAGCGCAGGAAATCTTGCGCATGTACGACGATTATCGCGAACCACGTTCTCCGCAAGCCCCTCGTGAAGTCCCTCCCGTTCAACGCCCCACCCCGCCACCGGTCAAAACACCGGAGCCCAGGACACAGAAAGTCTCACTGGCGTTGAAGAAAAATATCCTGTTTGCAGGTCTTTTGTTGGCGGCTGTTGGATTTGTTCTCATCTTGCGTTCGCCGACTGCCAGGAGCCCGGAACCGGTGCAGGAGATTCCATTCGATGCGGTTGTCAAGGAATCCGAAGCGAGCACCTACAAGCCTGATACGCTTGCGAGTGTCGTAATTCCACCGCCAGTCCAACAACCCGACAGCCTTCATCTCGAAATGGTGACAACGGACTCCGTTTGGGTCAGCATCCTCGTCGACGGAAAGAAGACGCTTGAGTATCTTTTCCCGCCGAACAGAAATCGGACCTTCACTGCAAAGAGCCAATTCTCGATTACCATGGGTAATGCGGGGGGTGCCTCCTTCAAGTTGAATGGGAAGGATCTCGGTACCCTTGGCAAGCGCGGCATGGTCGTACGGAATGTTCTTATCAATGAGGCACGTCTCAAGAGCCTATAATGCGGCCTGAGGACGTATGGCATCCCTCCAGCGCTCACCGGATCAAAAGCGAATTGAAGCCCTCCGCTCCCAGCTCAGGGAGCACGATTACCGATACTACGTTCTTGCTCAGCCCACCATAGCAGATTCAGAGTACGATGCACTGATGCGTGAATTGATGGAGTTGGAACGGCTCCATCCGGAACTCGTGACACTGGATTCGCCTTCCCACCGTGTAGGCGGAGCTCCGACAAAAGAATTCCCCACCGTCACACACGCGGTTCCTATGTTGAGCCTTGCGAATACGTATAATGAAGAAGAGGTCAAGGATTTCGACCGAAGGGTTCGATCGATTCTCGGAAAAGAGCCCTATGCGTATGTCTGTGAATTGAAGTTCGACGGGGTCGCGATCAGCCTCCGATACGAAGGGGGTGTGTTCGTTCAAGGAGCCACGAGAGGCGACGGCGTCCAGGGAGATGAAATAACCCAGAACCTGAGAACGATCAGGTCTGTTCCCCTGCGAATTCTCGGCGCTCCAAAGAACCTGAGCGAGATCGAAGTGCGCGGCGAGATATACATGAATCGTGAGGATTTCCGGAAGATGAATGAGGAACGCGAACTCGCTGGCGAGAAAACCTTCGTTAACCCCCGCAATTCCGCCGCAGGGACGTTGAAATTACAGGACCCCAAGATCGTAGCTCAGCGCCCGCTTAATTTTGTCGCATACTATCTCCTTGCTGCCAACCGCGCTCCACGCAGTCATTACCAGAATCTTGAGCTTCTGCGCAAGCTTGGATTTCCAGTCAGCAAGCACTCGAAACGTTGCAGGGATATCGATGAAGTTGCGCAGTATTGGAAAAAATGGGAAGAACGTCGGGACACGCTTCCGTACGACATCGACGGAATTGTTGTGAAAGTTGACTCGCTCGCGCAACAGGAGAAACTGGGTACGATCGCAAAAAGTCCTCGGTGGGCTATCGCCTTCAAATTTGCCGCCCGGAGCGCCCAGACTGTTTTGAAGAATATTATTCTGCAGGTCGGACGCACGGGCACTATCACCCCGGTTGCCGAACTGGAACCCGTTTTTGTCGGCGGCACGACGGTTTCCCGTGCGACGCTCCACAATGAAGATTATATCAACGAGCTTCAAATCCGGCCGGGCGACACTGTCGTCGTCGAAAAAGGGGGCGATGTTATCCCAAAGGTCAGTGGCGTTATACAGGCAAAGCGACCGTCGGGCAGCAAGCCGTACAGGTTTGGTTCCAAATGTCCAGTGTGTGGATCCAGAATCTTCCGTCCTGCGGACGAAGCAAACTACTACTGTGAGAACAGCGAGTGTCCCGCGCAGGTCCGGGGACGCATCGAACATTTTGCTCATCGGGGTGCAATGGATATTGAAGGACTGGGTGAAGCGATTGTCGATCAACTCGTCACGTTCGGATATGTCCATAGCTACGCAGACTTGTATGATCTTCGGAAGAGGACCGCGCAACTTGCTTCGCTCGAACGCTGGGGCGAAAAGAGTGCGAACAATTTGCTCGATGCTATTGAAGCTAGTACGGCGCGGCCGTTTACACGCGTCCTGTATGCTATTGGCATCAGGCACGTGGGATCCGGCGTAGCACAACTCCTCGTCAGACATTTTTCTTCTGTCGACGCGTTGATGTCCGTCACAAAAGAGAACCTTGAACAAATTCCAGGAATTGGTCCCCGCATTGCGGAGAGCGTCGTGCACTTCTTTCAGGACAAGCACAATCGCAAGTTGGTCGAGCGACTGCGAAACGCCGGTGTCAGAATGCTGGAAGAATTCCCAAAATCGACAACAAAAAGTGCGCTGGCGCAAAAGACATTTGTTCTCACCGGGAGTTTGAGTACATTGACTCGTGAAGAGGCCAAAGCAAGAATCGAAACATTGGGGGGCAGGGTCTCTTCGAGCGTCAGCAAGCAGACTGATTACGTGGTTGTAGGAGAAGAAGCCGGCACCAAGCTCGCGAAAGCCCACAAGCTTGGAATCAGAACGATCGATGAACAAGAGTTTCTATCGATGATTGAAAATACATCCAGGACCAACTAATGCGAGGGTACTATGAAATCATCTAAAACGTGGTACGGTATTGCGCTCTGTCTTGCGCTTGTCGCGTATTCAAACTCGTCTCACGGACAGATGCGAAGTGGAAAGCTTGGTGTTGGTGTCGCCGGATCTCTTTACCTCTTTAACCCGAACTTCAGCGACGGATTGATGAAAGGCGGAGGCGGCGCCTCCCTCAGTTATTCTATGATGGAACATCTCGGTTTGCGGGCAATGCTGGGGGCAGGGCAGCTCGGATGGAAGGACGTCGATGGGCTTTCCAACACCACGACGATTATGTCGGCGAACGTTTACATCAGTTATGATATGATACCGCACGGGACGTTTAACCCTTTCCTCTTTGTCGGGGTTGGCGGTGTCTATTTTGATCCGCGCTCGGACGCAGGCAACTATCTGCTCGGTAACAACGATAAAATCGACGTCAATTATCTTGGCGGGGTCGGGTTTGACTATTTCTTCAGCGAGTTCGTATCAATGACCATCTCGGGAGAATTTGCACTGACAAACACGGACAAGCTTGACCCTCTGAAGAACCCTGGCACCAATGATACCTACTCGCGTGTCAACCTCGAATTCCGGTACTATTTCTTCGACCAGGGCTACGTGACGAAATTGATACAGGCACTGCAAGCCCGGTACAAAGGAAAATAGCGACGGTATGCTCGACGGACTGAAATTCAGGATCGGCCTGAATTATGCCCGGTTTCATTTTCGGAAACGGCGCGACCCCGTGGTTCGATTCACGGAAGCCGTCGAACGGGCTCGGAAAGCGCTTGTTTTGTTCCCGGAGACCGTCACTGACTCGGAGTCAATGCAGTCTGTGATGAAATACCTGGGCCGCCGTTTCGGTGCCGGGAGTCTGATGGTAATAGCACGCGAAGATCTTGCTTTGCCTTTGAAGTCAAACTTCAACGGAAAGACCATTACCTACAAGCCGCAGGAAATCAACCGGTGGCACGTCCCGCGCGGGGAATTGCTTCGCAAGATGAAATCAAGTACCTTCGATATAGCTCTGGACCTGAATGTGAACCTCGCTTTGCCGAGCGCATTCATCTGCAGAGAGTCCAACGCGCCCCTGCGCGTTGGATTTGCCAAACCCAGCGGTGACTACTTTTACAATTTCGTGATCCAGACTCGCATGACCACGAATACCCCGGTCGCCTACAAGAATCTACTGAAGTGTCTTGATATGTTCTAACGGCAGCCTGCGTAGCTCCGGCAGGCACGAGAACACAAACAGATGAGCCTGCGGAGGCTTCGGATGCGGAGGTTTTCTGTTAATCCTGTGAGGAGTTAACCAGCAGTGGCATCAAGAGGGAAGCATGCATTTTGAAATCAAGAAAAATGGAAAGGCGACGATCCTAAAGGTCAAGGTGCGCAAGCTCGACGCAAATATTTCGCCGGAACTCAAAGGAGAGTTCCTGGTGCTTTGTTCACCGCAAACGAAAGAGCTTATCATCGATCTTGCTGATGTCGAGTTCTGCGACAGCAGCGGGTTGAGTGCGCTTCTCATTGCAGAACGGAAAATGAGGGAAAACAGCGGTGTTGTGAAACTCGCTGCGATGCAGAAGAAAGTAATGACGCTCATCAAAATCTCTCACCTCGATCGCGCTTTCAAGATCTATGACACAGTGGCCAAAGCAGTCAAGAACTAGGCAGCATCGGCGTTCCGACCTCACGGCAGTCCGTCGGACTTCTCGCTACGTGACTGTTCCTTCGCTATGACAATCCCTACCGGTCGTACGATAACCGGTAACTTCGTTCTCGCACGTCAACAGCATCGTTCAGAAAATTCCATTATGTGGGGGTCGGTCGCGGTTTTTTGTCAAACCACGACTCCTGCATCAAGTCCTCGCCGGCTGCGAACTCATGAAACTTCGTAAAACTAACGATACCGCCCTGCGAAGCGACTCGCCCGGAGTGCTCGCGGGTCAGCTCCGCGATTACTTTGATTATCTACGGGTTGAGAAACAAGTGGCGCAGAATACACTGATTTCCTATCAATATGATCTGGCTTGCTATGAAAATTTTCTTGCAGGGCTAGGCGTTGAAACTGCGGATAAAGTAACGGAAGAACACATTTCCAGGTTCATGCAGATGCTGCACGATCGGAACCTGAGCGCGAGAAGTATCGCACGCACCCTCTCCGCGGTTCGCGGATTTCATCGATATCGGATTGGTGAAGAACAATCGAAGACCGATCCTACTGAGAATATTGATTCCTTGAAGAGAACCAGAAGCCTTCCCGAAGTGCTCACCGTCCCTGAAATCGACAGGCTCTTTGAACAGCCGGATAAAAATAATCCGTTGGGAATGCGGGATAGGGCGATTCTCGAAACCCTGTATGCCACGGGTATGAGGGTCTCCGAATTGGTGAGTCTCAAGCAGTCAAGTTTGTTGGTCGACGAAGAATTGGTTCTTGTATTCGGCAAAGGTTCTAAAGAACGGCTTGTTCCCATAGGAAGGTCAGCGAAGTCCTGCATTCTACGGTACCAGAAGCACGCAAGGCCTGCACACGCCCGGAAAGGGAAATCCTTGGACATACTCTTCCTCAATGTGCGGGGAACAAAAATGACGCGGCAATCGATCTGGAATATCTTGAGAAAATACTCCGAGGCCGCAGGGATCAAGAAGGAAGTTCATCCGCACACGCTGCGGCACTCGTTCGCGACCCATCTGCTCGAAGGAGGCGCCGACTTGCGTGCCGTGCAGGAAATGCTCGGTCACGCGGATATCTCGACGACGCAGATCTATACGCACATTGACCGGGAGTATCTGAAGGAAGTGCACAAGACGTTCCACCCCCGCGGTTAGCCCCGAATTCTGAGCGCGAGAGCGCATCGAACGAAATCACGACATAATGACCATTCCCTTCATTCACGGGGAAATTTTAGTTTCACAAAGAGTGCGAAAAGTCGTATATTGAAGCCGGAAGACAGTTCTGAACGAGGAGTGAACATGAGAAAATTCCTGTTGCCTACCATTGGTTTGTTGCTTGCATTCCTGGTTCCGAGTGTATTGGGACATCGATTGAATGCGCAACAGCAAACGGCCAACCCGGATGACTACATGAAGGGAGAGGACTTCACGCGCATTCTCAAAGACGAATGGAGTTACTTGAAGGATGCGACCGATGAATTTCTCAACGCAACGAGCAAAAAAACCGAATTTGAGACAACGAAGGAGTACGGTGAGCGGGTCGCACGGTTGAAGGCAGCGTTTGTAACCAAGATCGACAGCCACATCCACGAGAAGAAATTCGATAAACGAGTCTTTGGCGTTCTTTTCAAGGCCTCCCTCATATCATACAATGCCGACCTGCAGCAATACCTTATCGGAGCCAGTGAAAGTGTCGAAGCTCCGTACGACATTCCCACCTTGAATTGCATCGTTCCCCGCAATCCGTTCGTGGTGCTCACGGATTCCGTGAACCGCGGTTTCCGAACTTCGGCGTTGAGGGTCAAGTTTCCTCCGAAGTACCGCTGGGTTGTTCCGCGCGACGACGCGAGGATAGCAAAAGGTGAAGAGTCAGATATTTATTATCAGGTCCGATTCGTTCTCGATCTCCGTCAGGAGGATATGCGAAAGCAGGCCAAGATGCGAATCATTCCCACGCAAATTTCGATGGTCAACTTGAAGTCGCATAAGATCTACTGGAGCACGGACATAAAATAGGCAGATAGGTAGTCTGCATACAGTAAAAGGGAGGCTGCAAAGCCTCCCTTTTTTGTTTCCCGCCAGTGATGGTGTGCGGGAAAAGGATCGTTCCTTCCCTCAGACGATTAATGCCAGCGAGCGCGGATCGCTGCCTGCCGCGAGACTGCTACGATTCACATTGGGGAATTGGCCGTTCTGTTCTCTCGATGCCGTGCAGGGGACAGCGCTCCATGGCTTCCTGACATTGTTCTTTCTCTTCCCACGTAACCGGTTGTCTGACCACTTCAAACCCTGCACTGCCACGTACCCTTGCGAAATTGTCCACCGCAAGGTATTCGCAAAGTTGACACCCATTGCACTCCCCGACGACCGTATACACAAAGTCCTTTGATGCGATTTCAAGTATGGCTTCATTCATCATCGTCCTCTCCTCTTGTCCGTGACGAGATACGTTGAGCAACCAAGTGCTCATCGGAAACTATATTCCTGACCGTACAAATCGATCTTGCCATTGATATGAATCGATTTGTCTAACGGTCCAAACTGTTTGCTTGCTTCACGATAATGGCACCCGGTGCAGGTGGACACGCTTGTTCCGAAGGAATTATCGTGACCTGCTGGCGGCAAGCCGTGACAGGTTCCGCAAGCACCTTGGGAGTCTCCTCCCGTCCATTGGGGGGCGAATTGAGAACCACTAATGACGCTATCCGAATAAATAAACTGATGGAGCGAGTTCGATTTTTTCAGCTGCCAATTGCCGTGGCAATACGTATTTCTGCAAGTCAAGCTTTGAGCATCAAACGTCGGTGACGGCGTCGCACCTCCACTTGACGTTTTCGACAGTTGGTTGACAAAGATGACTTTTGCAGGCAAGGGAGAGTCGAAATGGCCCTGGACATAGACACCAGATGGAACGGTGTGGCAACTGTTACAGGCGATCGGATTCGACAGATCCATAACGACTGCGTTCAAATGGTTCTGGTGCGCACCGACTCCTTCCACTGTGGTAGCGGTGTCTCCCGCTATGGATCGGGGTGGCGCCCAGGAAACAGTATCGTTGGCAGCGCTGGAAAAAGTGCCGTGACACGTATTGCAGGATTCAGGGCTCTTCTGGTTCCCGCTGGCATCGGCGTGGCAGCCAGCGCTGACACACGAGATGGCATTGCTGCCGGTGTACGATCCGCCGTGACACTGTCTGCAGTTGCGCATTTCCCAACTTGCCTGCTGAATAGCCTTCCCGTGAAAATCGGGAGAAGCGGGAGAACTGAACCCTTCCGGATGGACGTAGACAATAACCGGGTTCACCGCTTGTGATCCGTTCTTCAAATCACTACACCCCGAGATAAACAGAGCGGTAATAGCGATAAGGAAGATTCGTGAGTACCATTCAGTTTTCATAGTTCTTTTCTGTGTTCTACCCTTAAGAATGACAGTAACCGCAGAACCCCCTCCCCCGTACGCCGTTCGGCCTTGCATTGGGGTCGGTGTGGCACACGTAACACGTCGCGCCCGGATTTGAATGCCAGTCCCCATGCACGCTGCTCATGAATCCCGTCACGTGCGTCTTCGGATCGGTATGCTTGATTCCATCGTTGTCCGAATGACAGAACACACACGTCGGTTCGGTACCTTCGGCGTCGTGACAACTAGCACACTGTTCAATGTTCTTTCGCGCCAGATCGGCGTGACGTCCGCCGCCGCTTCCGTATCCACCCCTGATTGCAAATCCCGGAATCCGATGACTTGCCGGGAGCGTTCCACCGAGCCCTTGCGAACCATTCTCGTGACAGTCGTTGCAAAACGTCTTCGCGTCGTGGCACGTCTGGCATTCGCTTGTCCTTGCTTTTGCATCCACACTGTGGGTATACAAATAGTTGATATCGTGAACCAATTGTCCCGCAAGAGCCTTCGGCTTATCATTGCCGAGGGTGCGTGGTGAGATCATCCCGATCATGCTTCCGGGGCTCAATTTAGTCAGGTTTGTCCCATCGTGGCACTGAGCGCAAAAATTATCCGTGTGGCACGCCTGGCACTGCGCATCCATGACATTGAGACGCGCGAACTGCTTGTGATCTTTCTTGAAATCTTCTCTCTTATGGGATTCCGGGTACAGGATCGCAAGATTCCTGTGGCAGTTTTCGCATTGGTTGGTGGCGTTGCTTCCGTTGTGACACGTGGTGCACGAATTCATCTTCGGTCCGCCTAAGTCCGAAGCGAGTTGTGCCGTGTCGACCCCAACGTGGCAAACGAGACACTTGATTTTGCGATCGACAACGTGGTTTTTGTGATTGATCACCAAATCACGAATCGGTGTGATAGTGATTCTTTCGGGCTTGTCGCTATAATGACAGAATGTACACTTGTTGCTGAGTTCGTCTTCGTGACAACTCTGACACTCGGTGTGACCGGGGATGACACGCTCCACGAGTTTTTCGTTGTTGACGATCGCCTGATGGCAGGTCTCACAATCGATGCCAATCTCCGAAACGTGCTTCTGATGTGAGAACTTAAGGAACTTCGCCTTCTCCTCGGCGTGAGCGACGCCATCCGATGGGAAGAATCGACCGACGCCAAGACCAAGGAAAGCAGGAAAAAGTATTGCGAAATATAGAATTTTAGTCTTCATAGCAGCAAGTGATTAGGTTCTGTCCCTTAATTCAGTCTCGTGCTGAACCAGTACGTCGCGTTGAGAAATATGCGCACATCGTTACTGTAAAGCCTGTTTGCCATATACTGTGTTTGAATGTTCGCAGAGAAAGATGGCACCGGTCGATAGGTCAGCCCAAGAGATCCGTTGAAGACATTGTTGGTCGCCGCGTCAGGAGATATCTTGTAGCTGCCATATCCTGCCGCAATCATCGGAATGAAGATCCGGTCGGGCAGCGGGTATGTCGCCTGGATCGCAAGCCCATTGAGATCGCCGGCAAAGCCGAAGTTGCGGGTAAACGAGGCGCTGAGGAATTCGTACGAACCGCCGACGGTGAGGCGCTGGCTGTTGTCATCAGTGTAGTCGACATAGCCGTACCGTGCATACGTCCTGACGGAAGGGCTCACTTCGTATTCCACTCCGCCTTCCACTTCCTGGGTGCTATTCGAGTTAAACACTGCAAAAATGGAATTGTACTCGAGTCGGGGCTCGCGATGGAGCACATCTGCCGTGACGTAGAGTGAAGAAAGAACTCCGACGTGTGCATTCAGTTCTGCTCGGGACACACGCTCCAGATTCACATCATAGTCTCCCCTGCCATACACGTTCACATTTGGCAAAACATCATAGCTTGCATCGACACTCGCATATTCCTCTACGTAAGGAGTACTGTTCAACGTGACAAGATAGGGATCGAACACGGAATCCAACCTGACGACAGTAAACGCATCAGGTTGCCGCCTGCGGTTCATATAGCTCACTCCCACCAATAAATTGTCAAGAAGATTGCCGGTTATCTGAGCACCAAAAAGAGAGTTGTTGGCGAGACTTTTATTCCAGTTGAGGGTTCTTGTTTCCACAACATTATACCCGCCATACGCCTGCGCGACGATTCTTCCGTTGAGAAACGTTGATTTCAAATCGGCTCCGTCTACGATCCCGTTGCCAACACCGGCAAAAATGAATTGACGTCCAAGGGAAATGTCCAGCACATCTGCGATGTGGTGAGCTTTCAACACCAACGACGAAAGTCTCAATTCCGGATCGGTTCCGATCTTTGTCGCAAAATCATTTGAAACTTGCAGATTAGTTCCGAGGGAGAAATTGCCGCTGTTTGCGTTGAGCTGGACGTTTTCATACCCTCGCATGAAATTGAGTCTTGCATCGTTCGCATCTCTTCCCTGCCACCCATAGAACGAGGTCGTCAAACGGCCTGTGACAAACTGAGCATCGAGTCGCGTCGCGCAAAAGATGAGGACTAGTATGAAAAGTCTGAGTTTCATAGGTGTGATTCCATATTATGCCGGTTGGCATTGCTCAAGACTTGTACCAAAGAATGTAGAGAATTTAAGCAGAAAATCCCTTGTATTTTCTCCACAATCGAATGGAATTTACCATTGTCGGGAAAAAGATGGGGCGTTCTCGCATTACTGGGAAGGGTCGGCACGCGGTGCTTGCGGTCCGGACAACAAAAAGTTTTGCGGCGTCGCACGATCTGCAACGCCGCAGACAATTTGTTGAAGTAGTCCAGTCAACTGTCTTCCCAGATACGGCAACGCTCTGGAAAACAGGAAACGGGGAGGGCAAATCTAAATGATCCTATAACAGTGTTACGATTTCGGGACCGGATGCTTGATCTTGGCCCACATCTCGTCGAACTTGAAGGCTTTGAATGTCGGGCTCTTCTCGTTGTGGCACGTCTTGCACCACTTTTCGATTGTTGCGTTGTCTTTGAAGTCCGTCAATCCTGCGGCAATTGCCTTTGCTTTATCCTTCATGATCATCATATTCTTGTACGCAGAACCGGCACCGTGACACGTTTCGCACTGCACGCCGTCTTTGGGGTCGTATCCCCGATCTGCGAGCTTCAGGTCGATTTGCTTTGCATGGCACTCCAGGCATTCCGGTGCTTCCGCAGCCGGCTTCGTAATTCCTTTGGCCTTGGCAATTTCATTTGCCTTGTCGGTGGTCAACGTCTTGTACGCTTCAGCATGGAGTGTCTTGGACCAGACATCATATTGCTTGCCCATTTTTGCCGTGTTGTGACAGGCCTTGCACATCTTTGTTCCGACATATTTGTTCTGTGCCGGAGCGAAGCTAGCGGTGACGCCGATCCCCAGCAGCATCATAACCAAGAATCTTGGGATCTTCATACTGTTCCTCCTGTGTAGTTGATGGATTAGACTGGACAGAACTTCTAAATCCCTGTCCGTTGCCTGCGTTCAAGGCGTTTGATAAAAAGATACAAAGAAATTACCAAGATGGTAATGACGATACTTGCGATACCCAACCCCAGCCTCCGAAAGGTGTATTCTTTGATAGCCGCTTCCCCTTCCGCTTGGACAATTGCAGCAACCTCCAGCCCCTTGTCGACGGTTTCCCTGTATTTTTGCTCATTGAAAGAGTGTACCATCGTTCGCGATTGCAACCGTGCCTGGCGGACGTCTCTCAGCTTGAACCTAGCTTCGGATACTTCCATTCCCTTCTGTTCTGCCTCCTCAATTAACGATCCTGCAGCCTTCTCCGCCGAGTCCAGGCTGTCCGCAAGCTGTCTCATCTGTTTTGCGACAATATACCCTTTCGCATTCTGCTGCCCGGTGTGACATCTGCTACAGACTGTCTCAGTTGTTACCCCGAGCATTTGATTTGTCGCAGCGACGATATCGTGATTGCTATGGCACGTCTCACACTCCGGGAGCTTCCGATCGTCAAATGCTTTCTTGTGTGGGCTCGATGAGAACAAATCCGCATTCATTGAGTGGCACGTGCCACACACCTCAGAAATCGACTCCACGCCCGGTGGTACCGCTCCGTGGTTTCCGTGACAACTGTTGCAGGCGGGAGCCCCGAGATCACCCTTCTGAAGGAGAGCGACACCGTGAACGCTCTTTGAGTATTTGTCAAACTGGTCAGTCGGAATGTTGTAGCCTTTCATGTACTCCGTATTGCTATGACACGTGGCGCATGTGGAAGGCAGGTTGACGGGGTACACTTTGGATCGTACATCCTTTGCAGAAAGGATGTCGTGACTTCCGTGGCAGCTTGAACACTCCGCCACTTTGAAATCTCCTTTTGCATTGCGCATCCCGTGGACGCTCGTGCGGTATTTATCCAGTTGATCGACGGGCAGAGAAGGATTATATGTCCTCATGAACGTCGCATTGGCGTGACATTTCGTACAAGTCTTGACAACATTCAGCGGATACACCGGAGAGCGCGCATCTTTGACTGACACGATTCCGTGGGCCCCGTGACACGTGATACACTGTACGATATGTTCTTTCCCTGTTGTGGACAGTCTCCCGTGAACGCTGGCCAGAAGATTCTGCAATTGATCGGTGGGAAGCGATGAGCCATACTTCTTCATCGTTTCCGGATTTGAATGACAGTTCGCGCACGTCCTCGAGATATCATCCCCTTTTGGAACTCCTTTGAACCCCGCCTTCTTGTCCATTGCCTTGTCCATATCCTCGAGGTGAGGATTGCCTCCATGACAGTCTGCACACGAAATGCCTTTCTTGAAATGAATATCGTGTTTGAAAAGGCTTGATGGGTTATCCCCAATTGTCTCGTGGCACGTGAGGCATTGATCGTCCGCAAGAGCGAGAGTGCTAAGCATCGCGAGAGCAAGATAGATGGCAATCGCGCGACTCATGCTGTCCACCCGAGAATTGTCAAGACAATAATGTAGAAAATTACAAAAATCCCGATGTAGGTCATGAGTCGGCTTCGTTCACCCCTTTGGCTTCTTCTATCCCAAAACGGAACCAACGTCCATAAGATGCCACCGACGCTGAAAAGAAGGATGCCAAATACCTCACCATCAAACGCCCATAATTTGCCCGGGATGTATTTAAGTGTCTGAAACATGAACAGGAAGTACCATTCCGGCTTGATCCCTGCGGGTGCCGATGCAAAGGCGTCTGCCTTCTTGCCCAGTTCCCAGGGGAAGAACACGGCGAGAATTGCCAGCAGATTAAGAACGATAAGCCACAGAAGAAGATCCCGAAGCAGAAAATTCGGAAAGAACGGCATGGTCTTCTGTGGCTGGCCGGCGCCTCCTTCGTCGGTGAGTGGTTCGCTCATCCCTTGGCGCTGAATAAGGATGAGATGGACGCCGAGAAGCACCGTAAAGATTCCGGGAAGGACGGCAACGTGGAATCCAAAGAATCTAGAAAGAGTCGCTCCGGTGACTTCCTGACCACCACGCAGGAATACCATGAGCGGTTTCCCGATTATTGGGACGACGCCGGCGATGTCCGTCCCGACCTTGGTTGCAAAGAAGGCAAGCTCATTCCACGGCAGTAAATATCCGCTGAAACCAAACCCGAGCGCGAGAAAGAACATCAGCATCCCAGTAAGCCAGGTGATTTCTCGTGGCTTGCGATACGACTTTTCAAAGTAAACGCTAAACATGTGGATCATCGCTGTCAGAATAAACAGGTTGGCAGTCCAGCTGTGAATGGAGCGAATCAACCATCCAAACTGCACCTTCGACATAATGAACTGAATGCTCTCAAATGCAAGCGCTTCTCCGCTTTTGTAGTAGAGCAGGAGCAGGATGCCTGTTACGACTTGTATGATGAACAGGAAAAGGGAGACGCCGCCAAAATAATACCAGATCGAATGCCTGTGGATGGGGACGTACTTCTTCCCAAGGAATTGGACGAGGTCCTCGAGCTGGACGCGCTCGTCGACCCAGGCATACAGTTTCTTCAGCAAGGTATTCATGACTCCTTCGAGACGAAGACTTCGTCACCCTGCACAACAACCCTGTACGCACTCAGCGGCCGCGGCGGGGGGCCGGAGATATTGTGCCCATTGAGATCATACTTTCCGTTATGACAAGCGCACCAAATGACGCCGAGATCTTTTCGGTATTGGACAGTGCAATCAAGGTGAGTACAGGTTGCGGAGAATGCCCTTAATTCCCCGGCTGCAGTTCGGAGGAGAATGACAGGCTTCGATCCGAATTTGACGATTTGGCCGCTGTCCTTTGGTATGTCACCGAGCTTGCCTACCTTCACACTCGAGACTTCAACTTCACCCTGTGCCGGAGGTTTCAGATATGCGAGGACTGGATACAGAACGGAGCCCACAAAGGCGATAAGGCCACCTGAGAGAATCCACTTGAGGAAGTCGCGCTTTTCTTCGTCGACCCTATGGTACCCGTCTGATGTTTTCATCGGTCAAGCGAGATTCCTGACGGAGGAGAAAGAATGATAGACAGAATCATTCTCCCCTATTGTAAGCATATCTTCTCAATTTGCCAAATAGAATGTTTGTTCGACTTGAACCAACCCAACTCCTCGTGATCTCTTTGTAGAACATTCTTCGTTCTTCGACGCCTTCGAAAGCAGGCCGCCCCTGCCGTCAGTTTCATCCGGAGCCATCGGCAGCTCGATGGATTCAGCGATAGGCGAAGATCATCGCATAAATAATCCATAACACAATGCTGAAACCTACGCAGAGAGCCGTCCAGCCAAAAACACGAATTGCCCTGATGACAATGGGCGGGTAGGGCTCCACCAGATGTTCTTCAAGTTTTCCGGTTCGCACGAGCTCCTCGTACTCGGCAGGCTTGTCTTCCCGTAGTTCATCGACATCCATCCGACCTGAAAAAATGACGATGTCCATGGGAAATTTCTCGGGACGCAGGTGCGTGTTGAAGAAATGAACGGTGAAAATGAAGCCGACCGCCAGTAATGCCTCGTCGCTGTGAATTATTGTTGCCACGTTGATCAGCCATCCCGGGAGAAACTGCGTGAAGAATTCGGGGAACCACAGCATGAGCCCCGTCGAGCCAATCACCAACATTCCCCAAAACACCGCAAAGTAGTCGAACTTTTCCCAGTACGTCCAACGGCCGTACAGGGGGCGCGGTCCTGCACCGACGAACCATTTCATGGAATTCCAGAACTCCCGAAGATCCTTCCGCGTAAACATCATGGTGTCCTTGCCGAAAATCATCGCACGCCAGGACTTGTAGTCTTTTCTCTTTCGACGGATCAAATCAACAAGATGAGTGACGAACGTGGCGATCATAAGGGTCGCAGCCATCCGATGGATATACCCGGCTGATTCAAAACCGCCGAACAGGTGAGATAAGATGACGGCCCACCGCGTATAGGAAAACTTGAGCGTCATGCCTGTCAGTGCAAGACTCATGAACGTGACAATCATGACAACGTGAAGGACTCTGTTGAGTCGCGTGAACCTGAGGTATTCCCTTCCGGCAACCGCTGGCTCCGATATCACTGGTTCCGGGACCGCGCGTGGCGATTCCGCTCTTCGTTTCCCAACTTTCTTTTTCGTTTGTTTCAGATTTTCACCTTCGACGGATTGTTCCTTTTGTTGCGCCTCCTTTGCACTGCGCGCGGTATCCACAACAAGGTGTGAACACCCCCAAGAACGAACGTGCCAATGAGGAGCGAGGTCATTCCCCAAAACGTCCAAAACAAGTAAGGGTATTTCGCAGGATCGTGGTGGGTTGCGTGCGTGAGATAGCCGGCAAATTGTCTGGAGGCTCCGGGGTGGCATTTCTTGCACGTCGTGACGACGTTCTGAAAGCTCACGTGCGAACGCGGATCGGTCACGGGCAGGATATCGTGTGCCCCGTGGCAATCGAAACATTTTGCGGTTTTCGTGTACCCCAACCGGGAGACCTTGCCATGATAGGTGTCGAAATATGTTTTCGCGATGGCTTCGTGGCATCGTCCACACTGACCCATGATCTCCAGTTCAAAACCCGTCTCGTCGGTGCGACGAATGGTGTGGGCCGAGTGACAATCGTTACAGACAGGCAAATCCTTGTTGGTGTGCGTAACCAGGGGCGAATGAACGCTGGCTTCAAACTGTTCCTCGATCCCGTGGTGACACTGGCCGCAGGTGGCGGGCACATTGGCGGGGTTAACACTCGACAGCGAGTCGGAGCTCGGCCGCACGTTATGTGCCGTGTGGCAACTCGTGCACATCGCCGTCACGGTAAGGCCGCTCTGGATGAGCCCTTTGCCGTGTATACTCTCCGTATAATGCTTGATGATGTCGTGTTCTGTACCAACGTAACGAACAGCCGCTTTTTCTCCCTCGCGATGACATCGTGCGCAGAGGTTCGGGACATTTGTCGGAAAGGACATAGACGCGGGATTGGTTTTTCCCAGCACGCCGTGCGTGCCGTGGCATTCTTTGCACGTCGGGGCATTCGGGTCATTCTTTGCGTCGAGGACGCCGTGAATGCTTTTCTGGAAAACCGCACCGATCTCTGCATGGCAAGCCGTGCAGTCGACCGGCTTCGAGATTGCGTCGCACGGTCGAAGATGCGAGGCGTTCACCTCGCTATGGCACTGGCTGCACGCAACATTGGCGTGGCGGGAGTGGGCAAGTTCGTTTGCGTTGACCGTGAGGAATCGCCCGTCCTTGGACGAACGTATATTCTTCCGCGCGTGACAACCGAGGCAATCCTTGTCTGCCATACCCTGCGTGTAGTACACTTTGCGGATTTTATGGGGCTGATGGCAGTCAACACAGGCTGGAAGAACGTGTGCCTGTTTCTCCCACAATTCCCCTCGTATGATTTTCCTGTGCACCAACTCTATCTCGGCATGACACTTCGTACAGGTGGCCGCAATGTTGTTCCGCGAGATCGAGGATGCCGGGTCTGTGTGGGGAAGGATTGAATGGGCAGTGTGACACGATATGCACGACGGGGCAACGATCAAGCCCTTGAGCAAGAGACCCTGACCGTGAATGCTCTCGGAGTAATTTTCAACAATGCTGTCCAGGGGAATCGAACGTTGCCGCTGTACCGGGGCTCCTTCGCGATGGCATTTGCCGCACAGGCCAGGGATATGCAGAGGTGCTATGGTGGAAAGAGGATCGCTTTTGGGCAAGATGTCGTGAATGCCGTGGCAGTCTTTGCAGTTGGGCGCGAGGGGATCACCCCGGGCAAGCGCCTTCCCGTGAAGAGATTTTGCGTGAAGCGCCTTCTCGCTGTCGTGACAGATTCCGCAGTCTACCGGCTTCAGCTTTTCCTCGTGTGGAAAGTCCTTCCCTACGAGGTCGGTGTGGCACGAAATACAGGTAAGTGAACCGTGCACGGAGCCTGAGAACTTCTTTTCGTCGACGTAGACGGAAACCGTCTTCCCGGCGCGAGATCCGGTGAGTGTTTCGTCGCTGTGGCAGGCGAAGCAATCACTGTTTTCCTGCGCGTCCGATCTTTCCGAGAAGGCAACGAACACAACGAGGGCAAGTAAGAGAATCGAGCCTGCATTGCTCACGGAGCAGCACGTACTCGCGGGACCTTGCATGGTTAGACTAGCTCTCATTCACTTTTTGGAGATTGAGGCGTCTTCGGCGTACCCAGTTCCTCAAGCATTTCGCGCCGCCTGATATCCTCCAGTTCCAACGGATGCTCCTCTGCCATTTCTTCCTCCGTCAGCGTTCCCTTCCAGAAAGCCAGATTGATTGGATAAGAGTCAGGATTAAAGATGACGAAGTAGAAATGCCACACGATGATCGCCAACGTTGCAAGCCATGCTTCATAGTAATGGACGGTTTGTGCGACGTCCCACCATAGCTTCGTCAGGATCCCGAGAAACGTATTGTCAAACCAGAGTATGACTCCCGTAACGGACATGACGACCGTTCCCCACACAAGGGCCCAGTATTCACTCTTTTCGACGTAGCTGAATCGCCCTAACTTGGGCTTGGTCGGGGAGATACCCAGGTTGTATTTCATCACGCCGATTGCGTCGGACACATCCTGAAGTTTTGGATAAAGATCGCGGAACAGTTGTTTGCCACGAGGATCAAAAAAGATGTAGATGACGTGATAGATGCCCGCCAATACCATAATTACCGCAGCGATACGGTGAACGATACCGCGCAGTCCGAACATAATCGGGCTGATGTTACGGATCGGGGCAACCCACCACGCATCGGGAAACTTGAGAGCAAAACCCGTGAGCACGAGGATGCCAAAACTCACAAGCAGCGTTCCGTGTTGGATGCGCTCATTCAGCGACATGCGAAGATAGAGCCTGTGTCCGACAGGCTCTTGCACAATGATACCACGCCTGATATGCAATTTTCGCTTTGACTTCTTCAGGAAATCCAGAAGGTTGTGCAGTATCATGCCGCCGATGACAACGATGATCAAAATGATGTAGGAGGTTGCGACCCAATACAGAACCGGCTCCTGCTTCGGCGTCATTGTCAAATGCACTTTGCCTTCCGTGAAACGTTCATTTGCGCCGGCGTGGCATTTGCCGCATGTCTTGGCAAGATTTGACTTGTTGATCGATGATGTCGGATCGCTCGAAGGTTTAATGTCGTGGGCGCCGTGGCAACTCGCGCAATTGGCAACTTCGACATCCCCCGCCTGGATGGCAAGTCCGTGGTAGCTATCCGAATAGGTCTGAAACCTGTCGCTTCGGATTCCATATTTTGATGTCAACTGGACTGAACTGTGGCACGGGGAACAGACTTCGGCCGCTATGTTCCTGGCCGCAACCCTTGAGTTCGGATTGGTGGGTTTCAGAATATTGTGTTCGCCGTGACAGTCTGTGCACACGGGTGCATCGGTATTTCCCTTTGCTACAGCAATGCCGTGCACACTCTCTTCATACCGTTCTGCAATCCCCGCGTGACATTGTGCACATGTGCGGGGAATGTTCATCTTGTATACGCGGGAGGTGGGATCCGAACCCTTTTTCATCTGGTGACTTCCGTGGCAGTCGACACAGTTCGCCGCAGCTCCGTTTCCCTTGTCGAGCGCAGCACCGTGCACACTCGATTGATAGGAAGCGATGAAGCCGGCAGTCGGAGCGGTACGAGCACGAACATCAGGATCATCCAGATGACACGACAGACAGAGCTTTTCCTGGGAGATCTTCAACTGCGCCGAGTCCTTTCCCACCGCTACGACAGCGATCGGATTCCGGTGACACGAAAGGCAGTCAGGCGCTCCCCGTACTCCTGCTTTCAGGGCTTTTCCGTGGGCCGAGCCTTCATATGTTTCCCCGACATCGCTGTGACATTCTCCGCACGCTGCTACAATATTTGTGGAATAGAATTTTGAGCCCGGAGTTCTTGGAGAAACGATATCGTGTGTGCCGTGGCAGTCTTTGCACTTCAAATCTGGTGTTCCCTGTTTGCCTCCTGCCCGAATCATTCGAGGATGGAACGGATGCAACTTCTGAGCATCTTGATGGCACGCCAGACACTTGACAGGTTCAATCTTTTCTGTGTGCGGTACGTTGTTGGGATCAAAGCCGACGTGACAAGCTACGCACGCTAGTTGCTTATGTGCAGAGTGGTTCAGCTGCGATTCGTTGATATAAATGGAGACTTGACGGCCATGTCTCTCCATGGTCATTGTCGAGTCGCCGTGGCAATTGAGACAATCGGACCGCGTTTGGGCATGAACCACCGCGGGAAACATCAGCATCGACGCCAAGAAAACGGAGATCTTCAACGGGACGACGCGACGGCCGAGAAGAAATCTCAATGATAATCCGCAAGATAGAGTAACGTTCCGCGACATTGGTTTATCCAAAAAACTGTGTCCGAGCCTTCATCGCCTTGTCAATTCCTTCTCAGGTCCGCGAACACTGTGCAGATTTGTCATATCACCGAACTAGGCAGTAATTAGTGGTGAAATAGTAAGCCACTGAAATCGTTGCATTTTTCTGCAATACTTATGCCACCGGCAGACAGGTCAGTGGTTCGGTTTTTGATGAGAAATACAAAATTCGCAAGTGTTGTCGAGAAAACGTTCTTCACAAGTTGGAAAAAGGAGTTGGTGCAAGACCGGTTTTCTTAGGATTGGGAACATCAAGAAATGAGTAGAGGCAAGCAGGTTCGCTCGCCTCGACAAGATGATACCTACAGGATTTTCCGGGACAGAAAGGTGATTCCCCTACCAGTTGAAATTCTGCTTATACTGGTTCAACGCCTTCATGTAGTTTGCCCGCTCGAATGCGGAAGGATCTGCGACGGATTTCTGACTCATGCTCCCTTTCATCTGCGCAATGGAGACGTACTCATGATTGATCATCCATTGATCTATCGCGAGAAGAACATCGGTAATGTGCTTGGGACCGTGCATGAGAAGGCTTGAGCACATCATGGTGACATCAGCCCCGGCCATGATAAGTTTCAAGACCTCCTCCGCGGTGTGGATTCCACTCGTCGCAGCAAGGCTTGCTTTTACGTTGCCTTTGAGTATCGCGATCCAGCGCAAGGACAAGCGGCTATCGTATGGCTGACTCAAGACGACTCCGGGCCGTACCTCGAGTGCCTCAAGATCAATGTCAGGCTGGTAGAATCGATTGAACAAGACCAGTCCGTTTACTCCTGCTGAATCGAGCCGACGCGCAAAGTTGGAGAACGAACTTATGAACGGGCTGAGTTTCAGTGCAATGGGGATCTTCACCGTTCTCTTCACTTCATTCAGGACCTCAAGATATCGGTCTTCGACATCGGCACCTGACATGGTCGGGTCCGTCGGAATATAGTAGACATTCAACTCTACAGCGTCTGCGCCCGCCTCTTCCATCTTCTTCGCATACTGTACCCATCCACCCGCTGTGATGCCATTCAGGCTCCCGATCACGGGTATCCCCAACGACTTCTTGGCTTTGCGCAACAACTCAACGTATTCCTCGGGGCCGAGATTATAATCGTGAACGTCCGGGAAATACGACCGTGCTTCGAAGAAACTCTCGCTTCCGTAATTCAGGTAATAATTGAGTTCCGCCGTTTCGTGGATGATTTGCTCCTCGAACAATGAATACATGACGATGGCGGCTGCGCCTGCTTCTTCCATCCTCTTCATACTGTCGATCGTATGTGAGAGGGGACTTGCAGATGGCACAACCGGATTTTTGAGCTTCAGGCCAAGATACGTGGTTGTCAGATCCATGACGAGGTTCCTCCGAAGTTCGTGAAATCAATTCTTAGGCTGACTCTCTTTTCTCGCCAGTCCCATCCGCCTCAAGGCTCGCATAATGATCCCACCGTGTGTCGACATCGGCTTGTGCGAGCTGGTGGAGCATTTTTGCTCGATCAGGATGACTCCTTTCCAAAATCTTGAAGCGGGTTTCCAACTGCGTGAATTCCTGCAGCGGCAGTTTCGGTGCCTTCGAATCGAGTTTGAACGGATTCTTCCCAAGGGCAATATGGCTTGGATTGTACCGGAACAGGGGCCAATAGCCCGTCTCAACGGCGATCCTTTGGTTATTCATGCCTTTTCCCATATCGATTCCGTGGGCAATGCAATGACTGTACGCCACGATGATCGAAGGACCATCGTACGCTTCCGCCTCGAGAAATGCTCTTACCGTTTGTGCGTCGTTTGCACCCATGGCAACACTTGCGACATAGACGTTACCATACGTCATCGCTAACATTGGAAGATTCTTCTTGCCCATCGACTTTCCCGCTGCTGCAAATTTCGCGACGGCTCCCCGCGACGTTGATTTCGACATTTGACCGCCGGTGTTTGAATATACTTCCGTGTCCAAAACCAGTATATTCACGTTCTTGCCAGATGCAAGCACGTGATCAAGTCCTCCGAATCCGATATCGTATGCCCAACCATCTCCACCCATGATCCACACGCTCTTCTTCACCAGATTATCGGCGATGCTCAGCAGATTCTTCGCTTCGGGAGATTTCACTGCGCTGAGTTTCTGCTTCAACTGTTCGACCCGGAGGCGCTGCTCGTAGATACCGGCTTCATCAGACTGGTGGGCCTCCAGAATTTCTTTCACAAGTGCTTCCCCAACAACAGAAGAGAGCCCGGCGAGTAATTCCCTGGCCATCTCCGTATGCTTGTCGATCGTCAACCTCATGCCGAGTCCAAATTCCGCATTATCCTCGAACAGCGAATTCGACCACGCCGGGCCGCGCCCGTCATTGTTGGTTGTCCACGGCGTTGTGGGAAGATTGCCGCCATAAATCGAAGAGCAGCCGGTCGCATTTGCTACAACCATCCGATCACCGAAGAGCTGGGAGGCGAGGCGAACGTACGGCGTCTCTCCACAGCCCGAACATGCGCCAGAGTACTCGAACAGAGGCTGGAAGAATTGACTTCCCTTGACCGTTTCAACTTTCACGCTCTTTCGATCTGCTTCCGGGAGAGACAGGAAGAATTCATAGTTTGCCCTCTCCGGCTCACGCAACGGCTGTTGCGGTTTCATGTTGATCGATTTGCGCTTCACCTCAGATTTGCTCTTCGCGGGGCAAACTTCAACGCACAATTCGCATCCGGTGCAGTCCTCAGGAGCAACCTGTACCGTGTACTTCATCCCTTTGTACTCCAGACCTTTATAGTCCATCGCCTTAAAGGTCGGAGGCGCTGAGGCCAGATACTTGGGGTCGTATGCTTTCACACGAATCGCCGCGTGCGGGCAAACAAGTGCACATTTGTTGCATTGGATGCACAAATCCATTTCCCAGACCGGAATTTCGAGGGCGATATTCCGCTTCTCCCACATGGCAGTGCCGGTCGGAAAAGTCCCATCGAGCGGCATCGCGCTCACCGGAAGCTGGTCACCCAGGCCCGCAATGATTTTGGCGGTGACATTCTTTACGAAGTCGGGAGCCTCTTCGGACACAACCGGGGGCATTTCTGTGGTGCTTGTCACTTTCGAAGGTACAGTCACCTCGAAAAGATTTGCAAGTGTCTTGTCCACGGCATCGAAGTTCTTGCGGACAACCTCATCCCCTTTCTTGCCGTACGTCTTCTTGATTGATTTCTTGATTGCCGCGATCGCCTCTTCTCTCGGGAGAACGCCTGAGATGGCAAAAAAGCACGTCTGCATAATCGTGTTCACCCTGCTCCCCATGCCCGTTTGGGTCGCGACCTTGTAACCATCAATGACAAAGAATTTCAGTTTCTTCTCGATAATCTGACGCTGAATATGTCTCGGCAGTTTATCCCACACTTCGTTCGGTCCGTACATGCTGTTCAATAGAAATGTCCCTCCTGGAATTGCATTCTTCAGTACATCGAACTTCTCCAGGAAGAACCACTGGTGACACGCCACAAAATTTGCCGATTCAATGAGATAAATCGAGCGTATCGGTCTGGGACCGAAGCGCAAATGTGACGTCGTTGTAGAACCAGATTTCTTCGAATCATATACGAAGTAACCCTGGGCATAGAAATCGGTGTCTTCGCCGATAATTTTTATCGAATTTTTGTTCGCCCCAACGGTCCCGTCTGCACCAAGTCCATAGAAGATCGCACGCACAACATCGTTGGCCTCGATACTAAACGTCGGATCCACGTCCAGACTTGTATGCGCAACATCGTCATCGATTCCGACCGTGAAGTGATTCTTCGGTGATTCTTTTTTCGTTTCGTCAAGAACTGCTTTCACCATAGCCGGCGTGAATTCTTTGGATGAGAGGCCGTACCGGCCGCCAATAATGAGGGGGAGCGATTTGAATGGAGCCGTCCCGCGTACGAATGACTCACTCAAAGACGTCACGACATCGAGATAGAGTGGTTCCCCTGTCGCTCCGGGTTCTTTGCAACGATCGAGCACAGCGATGCGCTTCACGGTTTTGGGAAGTGCATTGATGAAGTGTTCGGTTGAAAACGGTCGATACAGGCGGACTTTCAGAAGGCCGACTTTCTCTCCCTTTGCGACAAAATAATCCACCGTCTCGTGTGCCGTTTCAGCGCCCGAGCCCATCATGACAACCACTCGATCGGCGTCGGGAGCTCCGACGTAATCGAACAACCGGTATTTTCGTCCGACGATCGTCGCAAACTTGTCCATCGTTTGTTCAACGATTCCGGGACAAGCCAGGTAAAATGGGTTCAGGCGTTCCCGCGCTTGGAAGAAGACGTCGGGGTTTTGTGCAGATCCCCTCATCACAGGATGATCCGGAGAAAGCGCTCGCGCACGGTGGGCACGGACCAACTCGTCGTCAATCATGGCACGGATGTCATCGTCGGACAATTGCTCGATCTTCATGACTTCCGCCGAAGTCCTGAACCCGTCAAAGAAATGGAGGAAGGGAACCCGTGTCGCCAGCGTTGACGCTTGTGCAATCAATGCGAGGTCCATTACCTCCTGAACGGAGCCGGATGCAAGCATCCCGAACCCCGTGGCACGAGTCGTCATAACATCACTATGATCTCCAAAAATTGATAATGCATGCGTGGCAATCGTCCGGGCCGCAATGTGAAATACGGTCGAGGTCAACTCGCCGGCAATCTTGAACATGTTGGGGATCATCAGGAGAAGGCCTTGCGAGGCGGTAAAGGTAGTTGAGAGAGCCCCCGTTTGCAGGGCACCGTGTACGGCGCCAGCAGCTCCACCTTCGCTTTGCATTTCAACGACACTGGGAACGGTACCCCAAATATTCTTCCTTCCCTGGGCCGACCATTCATCAGCCCATTCCCCCATCCCAGATGAAGGGGTGATGGGGTAAATAGCGATGACTTCATTTGTTTTGTGGGCTACATAAGCAGCTGCTTCGTTGCCGTCAATCGTGACCGTATCTCTGTTTGTCTTTTTCGTTTCCATGATTTGACTGCTCTCGTTTGTTTGCGTGTATGTTCAAGAATTCAGTTAGCACTGATTATCGGGCGTTCCGATTGTGGAAAGAACTTTCGCCCTACCGCGTATTGCTCAAGCTCAGATCGAAAATCAGGATGCGCAATCTCAATGAGTTCGTAAGCGCGTTGACGAACGGTTTTTCCGTACAGATTGGCAATGCCAAACTCTGTGACCACATAATGAACATCACCACGGCTCGTCGTTACTCCCGCACCTGGTGACAACATGGGTACAATGCGCGAAAGTTCTCCGTTCCTTGCCGTCGAAGGCAACGCGATGACGGGTTTGCCGCGCCTGCTGCGGGAAGCCCCACGGATAAAGTCGAGCTGCCCTCCAAATCCGCTGAAGAATTCCGTTCCGATCGAGTCGGCGCATACTTGCCCTGTTAGATCAATCTCGATTGCGGAATTGATCGCCACCATTTTGTCGTTCTTCGCAATGACAAAAGGATCGTTGACATAGATTGAAGGGTGAAACTCGATGACGGGGTCATTGTCGATGAAATCAAAGAGACGTCTTGTGCCCAACACAAACGAGGCCACAATCTTTCCGACATGAAGTGTTTTGCGCTCGTTCGTAATAATCCCTTCCTCCACCAGCTTCACAACTCCGTCTGAGAACATCTCCGTATGCAGGCCAAGATCGTTCTTGTCGTGCAGGTATCGCAACACGGCGTCCGGGATGGCGCCGATTCCCAACTGAAGTGTTGAACCATCTTCAACGAGGCTTGCGATGTTCTTTCCAATTCTCTGGTAGATAGCAGCTTCTTCCGGTGACACTTCGTTGCTGACCTGAGGCAATTCTTTCAAAGGGACATCGACCTCGACAAAATGGGAGATCTTGTCGACGTGAATGAAAGAGTCGCCCAACGTCCGGGGCATTTGTTGATTTACCTGCGCAATCACTACTTTCCCCATTTCTGCGGCACACTTCGTCGACTCCACGCCGACGCCAAAGCTGCAGAACCCGTGTTTGTCTGGAGGTGAGACCTGGATGAGGCTGACATCTAAAGGAAGATAGTTCTTGGAAAACAGCTGACACACCTCCGAAAGAAATATCGGCGTGAAATCTGCACGCCCATCGTTAACTGCTTTTCGGACATTCTTACCGATGAACAGCGCGTTGTGGCGAAAGTGTCCTTCCATTTCGGGGCGCGAGTACTGACATTCCCCGACCGTCAGGAGATGAATCACCTCAACATCCTCCAGTTCTCGATAACGGGCACACATCGCATTGACGAGGACCTCCGGCACAGCACACCCGGGATGCACATACACCCGATGTCCGGATTTTATTGTCTTGACCGCTTCTTCGGCAGAACACAACTTTGATCTATAATCATTTTGCCATTGCATGGTCTGAACCCTTTTTCCTGCATGGTCCGACGAAATTAATTACCTTTCGTCTCAATCCTCTTCCGCGCTACGAGAGCTCCTCAATGCGACAGTCGTCATAATTGCCATTCGTTGAAAAAACGTCCGCCCTTTATCGCTGAACAAATTCGGAATGTTCCTTGAGATCGTCCTTGGAAACGTCAGACACGTTCAAGGTTTCGGGATTAACAGCAAGCACAGGGACCGGGGAACGCCTGATTACTTTCTCAGCCACACTTCCCATGAGCGTATGTAACAATCCATTTCGCCCGTGCGTTGCCATAACAATGAGATCGATGTTCTCTTCCTTTGCGAATTTCACGATTTCGTCTTCAGCGACTCCAGTACGCACGACCTCGGAAAGCTTCGGAATGTCTCCAATCTTTGAACTCACAAAGTGATGAAGGTCGCTTCGTGCATTCTTTTCTGTTTCACAGATCACTCTCTCGGTGGTCAAGTCCACGTCCTCAAGCACGAGAACGGGGATCGTGTCGAGCGCATGCAAGAGATATAAGCTCGCGCCAACTACTCGTGAAAACGACAACGCATACTCCACCGCTGCCAACGACAAATCTGAATAGTCGGTCGGAACCAGGATTTTTTTGAATTCTTTCACAACGGCTTTGCTCATAATCTAGACGAACCCCGCATCACTTTCGTATGTGGCATTTGCCGTGCCAGCAGCATTTTGGGGGATTTTCGGAAGAATGGTAGCTTTTTGCGGGGGAAATTCTCAATTATGAAATAGCGCTTCTCTCAATTAAGAAGGTCTCCCCTGTGGCTTGAGGTGCAAGAAATAACTTTTAAACGACATCGTGGCAAACATGAAGCGCGATTTTTCTTGAGGGTATTGACATTGCGATTCGAATGGTCGTCAACCAAAATGAAAGAACGCAGAGAAGTTCAGTCTCCAGGGATACGAATTGGCAGGTTGTAGCCTCTTTCGAATTGCGTCACATTATTGTTCCTTCAAGTCCTCGGCGAGAGGAGCTGCGATTGTCGCCGGAAGGTTTCTTGGCCAATCCACAAAAGCCATTGTCATACGTCGATTACTTAGCGAGGAGTGCCGCTCTGGGGGAGCCGACTCCGACTGCATGCTGAGCAAATCTCAACAAGTGGATTACGTTCAAGCTCCGCTGCTTGGATCTTTCGTCCACACCGAACGCAAAGGCCAAATTTGCCCACGTCCATTCGTTCAAGTGCTGAGCGGATTTGAATACTAGAGTCCGTTGATTTACAATCAAGAATGCGAGACTGTCGGATTGCAGCAAATATGGAGTCAGGAGATACTACTCGCTGACCTAATGAATTGCGAATTTTCAATTCGGTTAGGATTTCCGAAAGCGACTGGCGAAAATCACGTTGGAGTGTTTGGTCAAGTTCCTTGAGGAGGGCTTCTTTGACCAAGTCGGTATGCGCATGTCTCATGAATAATCACCCCCTTAGGCTCGCCCTACAATCCATTGTATGAATTCTCGTCCGGACCTCATGCGGCTTGTCGGCCGCATACGTGGGTAGGTTATTGATCGACCTGCAAGAGATTATGTATACTCCGAACTACCTCTTCCGCATTGAATGGTTTGTAGAACACAATCTGAGCTGTTCTCTGGACCATTTCCTCGACGTCCGATCGGAGACGATTGTACGCCCGGAGAACGACAACAGGGACATTCACACGACTAGATTCGACAATGCTGAGCTCAAGCATCACGTCCGAGGAAAAGGTGTGCAAATCGACAATGAGCAAGGAGGGTGCAACTGACGCTATTCGTTTTCCGAGATTTCCCATCGAGGTCTCACACGTGATCTCGAAGTGGTTCTCAAAAAGCATTGAGAGACTCTGTGCCAGATCGTGATCAGGACTGAAGACAAGAATCCTTTTCCTCTTGCTCATTTCAGTCAAAACCTGTGGCTCCGTTTGAGAGCGTGGCGTTATAGGGGAGGTTAAGTCACTCATTGCCAAAAGCACTTTGCTTACCTTACTTCAGCGTCAACATATATGCCAAGCCCGTCAAAATACTTGCCTCACGACACCGGGAATTGTATGACTTAAAAAACGTTGAAATCAACAGATCCAGTCGAAGTTGACACGTTGCTTTTCCCAATCCCGCCAAAAGTGTTCCTGCAACTTGGAATTCTCCTTGTTCGCGAAGCAAAATCACTCACTGGCTAAATTGCCCTTCCCGAACAGCTTACGTCAAAGGAGTTGAAAATCTCAACACACGCACTTTCGTTTCCAGTCACCACAAGAAGTCATCCAATTTCCGCCTTTCCGCCTTCACCTGGAGTTCAAACCATACGGCAACACGTGCCTTTTCATCGCGAGGAGCCAGCCCATGAGTAAGGCCGCGGCAGGGATTGCTTGATCCCTTTCCGCGTTTCAGCTTTCCTTTCGCATTATTGTGTTGGGACGGGCATTGGTTTTCATATCGACGCGCAGTTAGACATTTACGGCTCCAAGATCAAGCTACTCATTTTCGAAATCCTAGCTTATGCCGACACTTGCCTAAGCTTGCCTATTCGAAGTTCGAATGCCGGGATACGTGGGAGAAACGGCTCATGAACTGACTCAACGTTGGCAGGACATGAGTCATTCACAACCAATCAATTTGCTTCTGGGGTTCTCACGGGTACATTGTCAATTCTGGTACCCTTCCCATGACGCTGCAAGGGAATGGATTGCAGAGCCTTTGTGTTGCCTGGTCTATCATCCAGGCAATTGCAGACTTCAATTGCTACCGCTGGTGACCTCACCCGGGCAGCACCATGGGCTCAGGCATGTATGCCCAAGACCGTGGACACTTCTGCAGACCATCTCTCATCCGCAACGTCGGATGGTCTACGGGGGGCATACTCGACCTCAGATCCCAAATCCAGTTATTGTGATTGTCCAGATTGGTTTGATTGACTGCAAGGTCAGAATCGAATTCGCAAGTCTGATAGAGCCTCTTACTCTCCACTGAATATTCTACAATTTTCAATCGCGTTCACTTATGAATCGTCCGTTTTGTTTGAAAAACAACAATATTCAGCATTTCTAATGCTATTTCTGGGGAATACGAATTGATTACATCCGTGACGGCAATCAACTGGAGTTCATCATGATGACAATAAGCGAAAGTAGTTCGAAAATGCCACCTCGCGAGGTGACTCCACGGGATGATGTAAAGAAAGTCGTCAGTGAGGTGCTTAAGCGAGTGGACAATTTCATCCGCAGAGGGGAACTCGAACAAGCCGAGCATTGTGTTATTCAAGCGAGAGAGCTTGATCCAAAGAACATCTACGCCTACGCATTCCAGGAACGTATCAGTATTTTGAAGGAACAAGCACACCAGAATACTTTGGCGGCCGCTGTGTGTAAAGCACCTGAATCAAAAAAGCAAGACGAAGAGCACAAGAGGACAAATGCCGTACAACCTCAGAAAGAACCCCAGAAGCCAGAAATGAAGTCACAGCCCAGTCCTCGTGTGGTTGTCCAAAAAATTCCGTCCATCAGTGCGCAGAGCTGCGTCGAATCAAAGCCACGTGTGCCAATCACAACTAAGACGGAACCAGCTCCGACTCCTCCAAAAGAGCAGCCCAAGACCAGGCCGGTCCCTGTGGCCACGCCGCAGGCATCGGGACAGCAACATGCAATGGCGGAGAAAAAACTCGAAGAAGATCGGAACCTTAAGATCCAACGAATGATCAAGATTGCAGTCGATTCGGTGCGCCAAGATATCGAATTGAAACAGCTTGAGATTCGTGAAAGAGAGAGGGGAGAATTTGAGCGAAGAGAACAGGTCAGGATCAAGGAAGCTGCAGAAGCCGCCCGCAAAGCTGAAGAGGAGCGGCAAATCGAACTGAGAAGAAAGTCGGATGATCAATTACAGCAAAAGATCCGAGAAGCGCTCCAACGCAAGCGAGCACCGGACATGTTCGAAGTGGATGGGCAACCGCCCGCAGAAGCTTCCTCCGCTCATCGAAGACCAGATGATCAAACCAGCCCATTGACTCAAGTTGCGTACCCGGTGAGCGCTGAGAGGCAGGAGACTCTTGAACGTTACAGACTTGTTTTATCTTCCGTCTGGGCAGACGGCGCAGTGTCGGAAGAAGAAACCCTGACCTTGAAGCAGCTTCGCGAATCACTGTCGATATCCTCCGAAGAGCACGCTCGCCTCGAGAAGGAAGTTCAACGCGAAACCTACATTGAAGCGTTCAAGAAAGCTTGGCATTCAGGTACCATTACGCCGGAGAATACGTCCGTTCTTGCTGAGCTTCGCCAGCGCTTTCAGATTTCGAATGAAGAGCATCTCACTATCGAATCCAGAATTCTTTGGGAAATACAGCCAGTGAAGGATCGTCCGACGCTTCTCGTTGTCGACGACGACGAGCGCCTTCTCAAAGTCGTCTCCAAAACACTCAATGAAGCAGGATTCATCACGACGCCTGTCACAACGTCCGATGAGGCCTATGCCTATCTCAAGGAATCTTCTCCCGACTTGATACTGTGTGATGTCAATCTGGAAACGTCCACCATGGGAGGATTTGCATTCTACGAAAAGGTCCGGGAATTTGAACGTTTGCGTGACACACCCTTCATTTTCCTGTCCGGACTGACCGATGAAGCGCTGGTGAGAACCGGAAAAGAACTTGGAGTCGACGATTACTTGAGCAAACCCGTTTCGGAGGAAACCCTGGTAGCCACGATCAAAGGAAAGCTCCGACGCTATCACGAGCTCAAGAAACAGATGAACTAGCGAAGAGATGCATTACCCCCGAGAGTTCAGCGTTCGGTGGACAAAGACATTTCGGTAGAGGAGATTGGACAGAAGCACGCCGTTCATGAGAAGCACATTAAGATATAGGTACAATTCCAGCTTGTTCAAGAGCGAGCAGACGGTCAGAAGAAAGAGCTCGGTTCCCATCCCGATGAAACCTGAGAGCCGCATTCCAACGACATCAGAGTACCACACTCTCTGAGATTCTTCGTTTTGCGTGCTTCCTCTGCACCACTTGTCAATCCTGAGAACGAGTTTGTCCTGCCAGCCATAGATCGCCTGATAGACGGCCTGCAAATGCAGGGTCCACGAATCACTGCTCCTGTCTTCCTCACGAACTTCTTCAGTAACTCTGTTTGTCTCGTACTTTTGTTCGAAATGCAGGTATGAAGTCTGATAGAACACGTGGTAGGAAACGCGAAACGTGATGCCCAAAAGTCCCAAGAGGGCCAGCAAAGCGTATTCCCATGCTCCATTTCTCGCAGAAAGCATGTACCCTATTGAAGCGAACACGCAGACATTGACAATGAAGTCTCCTATGGAATCGAGGAATCTTCCGCTGCGACTATATTGTTGCTTCGCTCGGGCGAGCTGGCCATCCGCCGAATCCAATACATCTTTCGCTGTCACCAGCAAACCGGCAGAAGCAACGCCGACCGGAGTGCCGTTCAGGTACGTCAAGGCTGCAGCGAGTCCCACAATGGTTGATACAACGGTCACCTGGTTGGGAGTTACGCGGGTGTCGTAGAGGGCTCGTACGACAAGACCGGCAAGCGGACGAAGGAGATACGTGTTGATAGGTTCGTCCGAATTGGGAGATTTGATCGATTTAGTGTATTCGTACACTTGAATTCCCGTCGATGGAGGGAACGATGACACGCTCTGCAAGCTCAAGATCGGCGTGCGTATCTATTTCCACGGCCGGAAAGTCGCTGACATCAACCGCCTTGATCTTGACCCCCGTCGTGACCATTTCTTCGAACGCCATCTCGTAGAACTCTGTTCGTCCGCCACCATCGATCACGCGCCGTTTCAGCACTTCGAACAACCTATTGGCAGACTTGTGGCAGAACAGTTCTATTCCAACCGATTCACCAAACGATTGACCGAGCGTAATATTCTTGCCGATTCGCACAATGTAACCAAGACTGTCCGTGCTCACTCGGACTTCTTCGTTATCGTGCGCACCTTTCACACGGACAGCAATCTTGTTCTCTTCTCCATTCGCCGCAATCGCCTCCAGCAAGCGCGGATGAAATACTATGTCGCTGTCAAGGATCAGTAATTGCTCCTCACTGTTCGGATGCGATTTCGATTCAAAAAAGAAGTCACTTGCAAGCAAGAGAGAGTATGCATTGTTGGTCGATGCAAAATTCGGATTCAGGATGTACCGAACCTTCACACCAGGAAACCGCTGTTTGAGAAACAGGCGGATTTTTTCTCCCTGGAATCCGACCACGATCGCAATTTTCGTTATTTTCGCTTCAAGAAGACTCATAACCGCACGTTCAAGGATGGTCTTTCCGCCGATGGACAGAAGGCACTTTGGAAGATTTTCCGTCATTGGACGGAGACGAGTCGAAGACCCCGCAGCGACGATGACGCATTTCATAGATTGTGCTGCATTCATTGCTCGGATGTGAATTCAGAAAATGCTTGCAGGACTGTCTGGTTCTGTTCCCGTGTGCCAATCGTAATGCGGACACAGTTTTGGAATTCAGGTTCTGAAAAGAATTTAAGTTGGATTTTACGATCACCGAGAAACTCGCGGAGGAGTCCTATTTTTCCAAATGGAACATTCACAAGCACAAAATTCGCATCCGATCGAAAGACGTTGTATCCCGGAAGGTTGTCAATATAGGCATAGTACCGTTCCCTATCGCTGAGCATCGCATTCCGGACGGAGCTGTAATACTCTTCTGAGTCCAACGCAGCAAGCGCAAGTGCTTCCGAAATTCGGCTGTACCCTAAGTAGCGTGCTGCAAACTTCGACAATCTCCCTAGATTCTTGCCGACGACTCCGAATCCGATGCGGGCACCGGCAAGGGCATAGTACTTCGAAAAAGTTCTGAGGATGATAAGACGGGGGCAAGCGTCCACCATTGCGGACATCCTCGCTTCGACGGTCTCGCCAAAACCCCAGTAAGCTTGGTCGAGGATTACAATGCAATCTCGAAAAGCGTCTGTGATCTTGTGAAGATCTCCATGCGAAAATGAATTGCCTGTAGGATTGTTGGGCGAAGCGATAAGAACAATTCTTGGCGAGACTTTCCGACACAGCGCCATCATCTCATCGACATCAAAGTGGAATGAATCCTTTTTCCGCTTCAACGAATAGGTTACCGTCTCACCCTCTACCTCTGATGCCAGAGCTTGATAGTACCACCACGACTGAGCGGAACAGAGGATTTTTTCGCCCCGACCAAGATAGCAATGTATCGCTTGTTTCAGCAAGTCTTCACTCCCTTCTCCGAGAAGTATCTGAGATTCAGGAACCTGCAAGTCAAATGCAAGGCGTTCGGAGAGCCGGCTTTTGACTCCCCGCACAAAATCGCGCGAGTAGCTGCTCAGTTCATTCGTCGTCATCAAGTGCAACACATCCAGGCATCGGGGTGCGGGGCCGTACTGATTCTCGTTTTTGTCGAGATAGAGAGTGGTGTCAGGAGTCACAGGGAGATCACTTCGCTAGTCTTCAGAGACTTGCTTAGTCATTCAGTTCCAACTATTCTACTACCCACGGTTCGAGGAGTTTTTCTCCGATTCCCTGAATGAAGCGCGATGGTTTGGTCAAAATCATTCCCGATTCCCGGTCATAGATGTTCATCGGATAGGTGATCATGAGGTTTTCCTTTGCTCGCGTGCATGCGACGTACATCAGGCGGCGCTCTTCTTCAAGCTCTTCATCGCTTGCAACGGACCTCATAGTCGGGAAACGTCCTTCGAGTGCGTAAATGATGAACACAGAATTCCACTCCAGTCCTTTGGCACTGTGGATCGTCGAAAGTGTCAGGAATTCTTCTTCAGGTCCAGGCGATTCGACGTCGACGATGCTCTCGTTGGGCGGTTGAAGCGCAAGATCCGCCAGGAGCGATCCAATGTCCTTGTATCGCTCCGTGATGTTCTGAAACATGTCGAGGTCTTTTTTCCGTTTCGCGTGATCGTCATAGCGGGCCCGCAGGATCGGCTCGTAATACTGGAGAAGATGGTATGTCTTTTCTCCCGGTGGCATATTGGGTGATGACACACCTTTGAGAACACCGAAGAGCCTCTGGATGGTGTCAGAATAATCGTTGAACTGCATCCAGAACTTCGTGCTCGGCAATGATTCACCGCCCAAGCGGGGTTCGGCTATCTTGCGTTTCAGAATATCCTCCGTCACTTTTTCAGCCGTGCGAGGCCCGACGCCCTCCAGGAGCATCAGGATTCGGTTCCAGGAGACGATGTCCTTTGGGTTCTCCAGGACCCGCAAGTAGGCGATCATATCCTTCACGTGTGCGGTCTCCACAAACTTGAATCCGCCAAATTTCCGGAATGGGATATTGGCCTTCGTAAGCTCAATTTCAAGATCAAACGAGAGAAACGAGGAGCGGAAGAGAACCGCCATTTCTTCGAGCGGGATACCTTGTTCCCGGAGCTCAAGAATCTTTTGAACGACAAACCTTGACTGCAGGTTCTCATTTTCTGCAGAGACCAACTGCGGAAGGGTCCCACCCGGTTTGCGAGTATAGAGTTCCTTGTAATACATATGATCAATCAGAGACCGGATACTGTGGTATTGTTCGTATCCAGGCATTGTGGCGGATGCCCTGCGCTATTTCTTAAGGGTGCTTCCCCGTTTGAGTATCTCATTTGCAAGGTTTAGAATTGGTTGGGAGCTTCGGTAGTTTTCTTCCAGCTTGATGACTTTGCAGCCGGCAAACTCCTCCGGAAATGACAGAATGTTCTTGATCGTCGACCCCCGAAAAGCATAGATGGATTGCGCATCATCCCCCACGACCATAACATTCTTGTGCTTGAACGCAAGTAACGCGACGATATCTGCCTGCACCTTGTTTGTATCCTGGTACTCGTCGACCATGACATACTTGTAGCGATCGGAAAGTGTGCCTCTCACTGATTCATTCTGGCTCATCGAGCGGGCAAGATTGACAAGCAAATCATCATAATCCATAAGATTGTACTGCTTCTTGTATTGCTCATATGCCTTGTGTAATGCTTGAATGTCCGATTCAAGCTCAAGATACTGTGGATAATCGACCGCAAGAATCTCTTTCATTGGCGTAAGAGTATTTAGTGACCGACTGTAGAGGTCGTAGAGTGCCTCCTTTCGAGGGAAGCGCTTTTCCTTTGTATCATATTTGAGCCGTGTCCGAATCAGGTTGAGAACATCCTCGGCATCGCTTTGATGGCGCATACGTGCGCAGGACATTGTTCGCGAACGAGTGAAAGGTGCCTCCCGAGACGTGTTCACATCGGCTATCCAACAAGATCGCGGCTTTGCGGAGCATTTCCTGAGCGGCTTTCCGCGTGAAGGTTAGCAGCAGGATATGGTCCGGCTTCACCCCAAGCTCTACAAGATATGCGACGCGATAGACTATAGTCCTGGTCTTTCCCGTTCCAGCACCTGCAATCACGAGATGCGGACCGTCCACCGAAGTCACGGCCTCATACTGCGCCTCATTCAATTCCTGTTTGTAATTGATCGTGAGGTTGCGCGGATGGACAAGCTGCAATGCATCTGCTGCAGACGGTTTTAGCGTAAATTTTTTCAAGTACGTTGTCAGATTTGCAAACAAGATAAGTCAAAATCGGTGAAAGTGAAACCAGCATATTCTTGAGTTTGCCTGAATAAAACAATAAGTTACAATAGCAATTTTTACCACGACAAGGAGAATACTATGAACGTTCTTGTCCTCAATTGTGGCAGTTCATCGCTCAAGTTCCAAATCATTGAAACTGACCTCGACCTCATTGAAAAGAACGCTGACAAACAAAAAGCAAAAGGACTTATCGAACGCATCGGATCGCAATCACTTGTAACCCTCCAGGCGGAGGGAAAGTCGGCGAATAAGCAGGCAGTCCCGCTTCGCGATCATCGCACGGCCCTCGACTTTGTGACGAAATGGATCGTTTCGCACGATGCGCAAATTCCCGGTATTGCGACCCTGGGTGATATACACGCCGTCGGACACAGAGTCGTGCACGGCGCAGAAAAATTCACCAAGTCTGTCATCATTGGCGATGACGTCATCAAAGGGATTGAAGACTGTATCGATCTCGCCCCTTTGCATAATCCCGCCAATCTCAAAGGAATATACGCTGCGCAGGAGCTTTTTGGGAGCGGTGTGCCGCAGGTTGCCGTATTCGATACATCGTTTCATTCGACGATGCCCGAGACGTCGTATCTATACGCGATTCCTTATCAGTTGTATCGACGGCACAAGATTCGGCGTTACGGATTTCACGGGACGTCTCACCGGTACGTTGCCTATCGTTACCGAGAGATCACCAAAAAGAAACCGGAAGAGACGAATGTCATTACGCTTCATTTGGGCAACGGGTGCTCCGCGTGTGCCATCAAGAACGGTAAGTCCTTTGATACCTCCATGGGATTGACGCCCCTGGAAGGTCTCGTTATGGGGACCCGTGGAGGCGACATTGATCCGGCAGTCATCGAGTTCCTTATGCACAAAGAAGCAATGTCCATGAGCGACATTGATGTTGTGCTCAACAAACAGTCGGGCTTACTCGGACTTTCAGGTCTCACCAATGACATGCGCGACCTTCTCGACGAAGAACGGGAGCACAACGACCGACGTGCAACGTTGGCAGTTTGCATCTTTGCGCACAGAGTGAAGAAGTACCTCGGTGCTTACCTGGCAGAAATGAACGGCGCAGAGGCTATTATTTTCACAGGAGGAATCGGTGAAAACTCGCCGACGATCCGACAGCGATCGCTTGCCGGCCTTGATTGGCTCGGGATTGAAGTCGATGAAAATGCCAATGTGGAAATGATTTCAGGAAAAGAGGGAGAAATTGGCAAACCCGGCTCCCGCGTCAAAGTTTATGTGATCCCAACGAATGAAGAATTGCTCATCGCCCGGGACACCGTTCGCTGTGTCAAGGATGTTCCCAGACGCTGGTAGCTTACAGGAAGTAAGGAAACGCCTGGCACAAATCTCTAAGGATGGAAAGAGACTGACCGTGCCAGGCGTGGAGGATGTTGCGGAGTGCTTGCCTTGGCGTCAAACCGCGACTGACATTTCGTTTGCGAGATCCTTCGTGACAGCTGAATAACTGCTGCCGGGAGTTGCAATCATTGGCGACCCGTTGCGGATGATTTTCCAGATAGTACGTTCTGAAAGCAGAATCCCCTTCTGTTGCCTCAATTCTTTCCCCAGACGCCTTGGCCCAAAACCCGTCGTGACGCGCATTTCAAGAACCAGAGCTCGAATGTCGTCGCTCGTTCTGCGGGGAGAATGATGGGGGGTGCGCGGCAGATCCGCCAAGCTGGATGGATCGCCACCACTATTCTTATATCGTTTGAGCCACTTGTAGAATGTTTTCCTGCTGATTCCAAACCGCACGCAGGTTTCTCGGGCATTTCCGGACACCTGGTATTCCCTGAACCAATCCTGGCGCAATTGGATCACAGATACAACTTGGCGGTGCACAATGTACTCGGATCTCATGGATCACCTTTCTAAAATGTTGGCCACAGCGGCATTCCCACAAATGCTATTCCAAAGAGATCGGTAACCCCTGTTGCCGCGCCAATTGTGAGGTTTCGCTTTCTCGAGAGATTTCGTTGGTCTCTTCCCATCATGCAAGTTGACGGAAAGAGCGCAACCGGAGCTAGGCCGGCTTCATTTGAACTTTCTACAAAA
>Ga0335079_10000632_pt1 | contig 40393 bp, 34 predicted proteins | sample Lox_Sample_33_FD_206719 | JGI IMG/M metagenome (GOLD analysis project Ga0335079, IMG submission 206719) | Soil microbial communities from Loxahatchee National Wildlife Refuge, Florida, United States - Lox_Sample_3.3 | ecosystem: Environmental > Terrestrial > Soil > Wetlands | place: USA...
CCTTGAGCTGAATGGTCAGCCCCTCGATGACGCGCTCATACTGCTTCTTGTAGTCGCCTTTCGCCACCGGCTCGTAGTTGTCGCCGGACGGCGTCTGCCCGGCGATGAAGATGAACTTGCACGGCCCCTTGACCGTGACGACGCGCGAATAGCTCGGGTGCTTGTAGAGCTCGGGCGGATTGACGAATTTTTTGTCCATGCTCGTCTCCCTCGTTTCCCCGGTATGATAGCCGCGAAGATCGAGGGAGGCACGAATGCCCTATGCCGCGAGCGGGGCGGTGAAGCTCTATTACGAGGAGGCGGGTAAAGGATATCCGGTCGTGTTCGCGCACGAGTTCGCCGGCGACCACCGTTCGTGGGAACACCAGATGCGGCGCTTCTCGCGTGATTATCGCTGCATCGCCTTCAACGCGGTGGGCTATCCGCCGTCCGACGTGCCCGAGGACGAAGGGCTTTATGATTATCGCCAACAGGCCGAGAACATCGCCGCGGTGATGCGCCATCTGGGCCTCGCCAAGGCGCACATCGTGGGGCTCAGCATGGGCGCCTATTCGGCGCTGCAGTTCGGCGTGCGCCATGCGGCGATGGCGAGCGCGCTCGTCGTTGCCGGCTGCGGCTCAGGCGCGCCGCGCGAGCATCAAGTGCGCTTCAAGGCCGAAAGCGAAGGAATGGCGGCGCGGCTCGAGCGCGAGGGGATGGAGCGCGTGGCGGTGACGCTCGCCTCGACCCCGACGCGCATCCCATACCAGAACAAGGACCGGCGCGGCTGGGCGGAGTTTTCGAGTCAGCTCGCCCAGCATAGCAACATCGGGTCGGCCAAGACCTTGCGCCGTTTCCAGGCGCCGCGCCCGTCGCTCTGGGATTTCGAGCCGGAGTTCGCGGCGCTTAAGATGCCGGTGCTGCTTCTCCTCGGCGACGAGGACGAGCCGTGCATCGAAGCGAACGTGTTCCTGAAGCGCGCCATCCCGACTGCGGGGCTCGTGGTCGTGCCCAACACCGGCCATCTCGTCAATCTCGAGGAACCCGGCGCCTTCAACGACGCGGTCGCGTCGTTCCTCGCCGCGGCCGAGCGCGGAACGTGGCCGACCCGCGACCCGCGCAGCAAGAGCGCCGAGGTGTTCCCGGAGGGGAAGGGCTGAGGACCTATCCCTTGAGATAGTACTCGCCGTCGTCGTTGCGCTCGAGCACGCCCTCCGCGCGCAGCTTCTCGATCTCGAGCACGATCTCGCGCCCGTCGCGGCTGCCCAAGACCGACATGAGGCGCGCGAAGTGCATCGGACCGTCTTCGAGCGCATGGCGCACGGTCTGGAACCGCGCTGGGCCGCCGATCTTCGGTGCTTCCGGCACGCGCGAGGTCACGGCCTTCGGGCGCGGATAGGGGAAGGTGAGGTCGAAGCCGGCCTTGGCGCCAAGCCCGCGCGACGGCGCCGACGGATCCATCGGCATCAGCTGCATGTTGCTCAAAACGACGATGTCGCGGTCCGCCTGGAAGCGGCTCGACATTGCCCATTCGACCTCGACGCTCGACCGCACGTCGACGTCCTCGTCGGTGACGAAGACGTGCTTCACCACCATGATGTTCGCGAGGAGCGTCGCGATCGCCTTCCGCGCGTCGCCCTCGTGGCGCTTGCGGAGTGCGACGCGCACGTGCCCGCTCACGCCCGGCCCCGGCGGCACGCACACATCGACGGGGTCGAGCCCGGCCTGGCGCAAGAGCCGCCAGGCATTGGCCTCGGTCTGGAGATTGCCCATCGGCGCTGCGTCGCATTCGGAGAGGTGTTTGCCGACGCCGTGCTTCACGGTCTGATAAAGCACGTCGCGCCGCCGCGTGATCGCTGTCACGTGAAACAGCGGGTCGCCGTGCATCGGCCCGTAATAGCCCATGTACTCGCCGTAGGGCCCCTCGTTGTCGATATAACCGCGCTCGTCGACATAGCCTTCGAGCACGATCTCGGCGTCGGCCGGCACATAGAGATCGTTGGTGAGGCACTTCACCACCGGCAGCGGCTCGCCGCGGAACATGGCGAGCGCCTCGATCTCCTGCCCGGTGCCACGCGAGCCCGCCGCCATCATGTCGAGCGGATGGGCGCCGATGGTGAAGCTCGCCTGCAGCCTCTCGCCGCGCGCGACGCAGCCCAGATAGATCTGGCGCAGGTCCGACGGCGCGGTGAGATTGAAGCCCGCGACGTCCTTGCCGCGCAACATGAGGCGGCGGCAACCGACATTGCTGCGCCCCGTGGTCGGATCGACGGTGAAATCAATGCCGGACGAGATATAGGGCGCGCCGTCATATTCGTGTTGCACATGGAACGGCAGCTTGGTGAGGTCGATGTCCTTGCCGGTCAGCACCACCTCGTGCACGGGCGCCTCGTTCGACGGCACGGCGAAGGTCTTCTGCGGGCTTGCCATGCGGCGCTGATATTCCTCGCGCATCTTCTCGGGCGCCGAGCCGAACGCCGCGGCAAGGCGCGTGCGCGTCGCCGCGACCGCGCCCGCGAGCTCGTGCTGCTCAGGCCCGGCCTTCTTGAACAGCACCGCCTTCGTCGTCGCCTCGATGATCGGCGACAGATCGGAGAGCGCTACCGGTTCCTCGTGCACCTGCACCTCGCCCATGTCGACGAGGCGCTCGACAAGCCGGCGCAAGCGGAATTTGTCGGGGTTCCACGTGGTGCTCTTCTGCGCGACTGGCTGGTCCATTGCCGTCCTCCGCCTGCGGGTTTAAGCATTCTGGCAATGAATGATAATTCGGGCAATGGCGTGGACGAGGCGAAGGGCGCGTGGAGCGAGCTCTTCCGCGACGGACGGGGACTTTATTCCGCGCTCATCATCGGCGGCATCGCGCTCCAGGCGACGCAGATCCTGGTGATCGCCATCATCATGCCGACGATCGTCGCCGATATCGGCGGCGCCGTTTATTACACGTGGGCGTCGATGGTCTACACGATCGGCTCGATCATCGGCGCTTCATCGACGGGCGCGGTGTGGGCGCGCTTCGGCGCGCGCCACGGCTATGCGATGGGCGCCGGCATCTTCGCCGCAGGCACGATCGGCTGCGCGCTCGCGCCCGACATGGGGCTCCTCATCGCCGCGCGCGGCGTTCAGGGCTGGGCCGGCGGGCTCGTCGCGGGCGGCGGCATGGCGCTCATCACGAGCCTTTTCGATACGCGGCTCAGGACGCGCATCCTCGCCATCGCCCAGGGCACTTTCACTGCCTGCCACTTGGGCGGGCCGATCGTCGGCGGCGTCTTCGCCGCGATCCACTGGTGGCGCGGCTCGTTCTGGCTGATGACGCCCTTCATGGTCGCCTTCGCCGTGCTCGCGCTTTACCGCCTGCCCGCGCGCCTCGACACGGAGGCCGAGCGTCAGGGCGCGCCGCCCCTGCCGCTCGCGCGGCTTGCGACGCTGGCCGTGGGCGTCGGCGCTGTCGCGGCGATCGGGCCCGTCGAGAATGCGGTCCTGCGCTTAATCCTGCTCGTCGCCGCGGTGGCGCTTGTCGCGGTCGCGTTCCGCCTCGACCGCAATGCCTCCAACAAGATCTTTCCCTCCCGTGCTTTGTCGCTCACCGCGCCGATCGGTCTCTCGCTGTGGATCCTGTCGCTTCACGCGATGACGCAGACCTCGGTGACGCTGTTCCTGCCGCTGCTGCTGCAGGTCGTGCACGGCGTCTCGCCGGTGTTCGTCAATTTCGTTACCATCACGATTTCGTTCGGCTGGACCGTGGGCGCGTTCGCCGTCTCGGGCTGGTCGGGCGCGCAGGAGCGCGTGGCGCTATGGACGGGCCCGGTCCTGGCCTTTGCGGCGCTCGTCGCCGTCACATTGCTCGCGCTTTCGCCGCAGCTCGAGTTGCTGACGCTTGGAGCGTTCTTCATGGGCTTCGGCGTCGGCATCTACAACGTGCATCTCGTCGCGCGTACCATGGCAGTGGCGGCCGAGGGCGAGCAGCGCACGGTGGCGGCGTCGCTCGCCTCGGTGCGCTCGCTCGGCACCGCGTTCGGCGCGGCGATCGCCGGCGTCATCGCCAACGCTGCGGGGCTTGGCGATGCGTCCGACCCCGCCGCCGTCGCGCATGCGGTGACGACGGTCTATTACTCGTGCTGGGTCCCGTTCGGGCTCGCGGGGATCTTCATGTTCCGCTTCATGCGCATCGACGCCGCGCGAGCCGCGCCGCTGCCGGCCACGGCAGACTGAGCCTCACGTCCCTTCGTTCGGATCGTGATAGAGCTGGCCGACGATGCCGGTGGCGCCCGCCTTGAACGCGCCCATGTAGTAGCGCCCGTCGCGATCGCGCCCGAGCTTGCCGTTCTGGCGCAGCTGATCGAGCGCGGTCGCGACCTCGCGCCCGTCCTGGCTGCCGAGCGACTCGACGATGTCGGCATAGAACATAGGCGAGGATGAGAGCGCCTGCTCCACGGTCTGGAACCGTGCCGGGCCCTTGAACACCTTGGCCGCGCTGCGCGTCAGCGGAATCTCGCCGTCGCGCCCGAACGGCCGCGTGCAGTCGAACCCGGCCTTGGCGCCGGTGCGCCGCCCCTGCAGCGACGGGTCCATGGTCATGCCGACCATGCCTTGCAGCACCATCAGGTCCTGATCGGCCTGGAAGCGCGTGCCCATCGCCCATTCGACCTGGCGGTCGTTGCGGATGTCGATGTCCTCGTCGAAGACGTAGATGTGTTTCAACCGCATGATGCCGCCGAAGAGCGCGGCGATCGCCGCCTTCGCCTCGCCGTAGGAACGCTGCTTGATCGAGACGCGCAGCGTGTTCGAGCCGCCCGAGACCGAGCGCAGATAGGCTGAAACGGGTTCGCGCACGCACCCTTTGAGGATGCGCATCGCCTCGGCCTCGGTGCGCATCGCGCTGATGACGGCGCTGTCGGTCTGGTCGAGCACGAAGGCCGATCCGTGCAGCAGCGTCAGGTGGAGCGCGTCGCGCCGCATGGTAATGGCGGTGCAGTGGAACACAGGGTCGAGATGGATAGCGCCGTAATAGCCCATGTATTCACCGTATGGGCCCTCGGGCTCGACATAGCCGCGCTCGTCGAGAAAGCCCTCGAGCGTGATCTCGGCGTCGGCCGGAACCAGAATATCGTTCGTCACGCTTTTGACGACCGCGGCCTTCTCGCCGCGGAAGGCGGCGACGAAACCCAGTTCGTCGTTCGGCACGCGCGTCGTCGCGGCGACGAAATCCAGGGGATGCGTGCCGATCGTGAAGGTGATCGGCAGCTTCTCCCCGCGCGCGACGCAGCCTTGATAGATGCGCTTAAGGTCCGACGGCGCCGTCACGTTGGTGCCGGTCTCGGTCTTGCTCCTGAGGCTCAGGCGCCGGCAGCCGACATTGCGCCGGCCGGTCGCGGGATCGATCGTGTAGTCGATGGCCGAGCTCAGATAGCAACTGCCGTCATAGGCATGATGCGGATAGAACGGCAGCTTGGTGAGATCGATGTCCTTGCCGGTCAGCACGACCTCGTGCACCGGCGCTTCGTCGGAAGGGATCTCGACGATCGGCTGCGGTGCCGCGAAGCGCTTCCAGTATTCGTCGTAGAGCTTGTCCTCGGTGACATCGAACGCGGCGGCAAGACGCCTGCGGTTGCCCGCGGTCTTGGCGGCCAGTTCGATGCGCTCGGGTCCGGCCTGCTTGAACAGCACCGCCTTGTCGGTGGCCTCGATGATCTCGCTGACCTTGGTGAGCGGCACGGGCTCCGCGTGGACTTCGACCTCGCCCATGTCGACGAGCCGGTCGACGAAGCGCCGCAGGCGGTACTTGTCGAGATCGATGTCGGAGCGTTGGCGGGGTTTGCTATCCATCGAATGTCTCCCTCCGCGCGTTTTTCGCGCGATTTCTCAAAAGAACGCGAGAGTGCGGATCTCAATGCTTTCGCGCGGCCGCGCGTTGGGCGGCGAGGTCGGGTCCTCGATCGCGGTGTGCGCGGTCCAGCGCGCGCGCCCATCCTTCAGCGAGTCGTACACCTTGAACACGATCGCCTCGTCGCGCCGCATGCGCGGGAACCAGTACCATTGGTGGCGCGGGTTGAAGGTGACGGCATAGGTCTGGCCGACGCGGTTCGGATAGCGCCGCTCGGAGACGACGAGGTCGTCGGGCGAAAGGCTCTCCGCGTCGGCGATCGCGAGCGGGAAGGTCTCAACCGGATTGCGGATCGGCCGCCACACCTGGATGATGGCGAAACGCCGCGCGAGCAGGCTCTCCGCCTCGTCCGGCAGAAGATCGCGCACCCGCTGCGGGCCCGACCACTCGGTGTAGTCGTTGTGCGCGCGCCGCACCGGCTCGCGGATCTTGCGCGCCTCGCGGTCTTCCTCGTCGGCCGTGCGGAGCGTGTGGTCGAACACGAGGACGCGCTTTGCGCCGCTCTCGGTTTTGATGAGCGCTTCCATCTCCGGATAGTAGACGCGTCGCACCTCGTCCTCGTCGAAGAAGCTCTTGACCTTGGTCGGATGCGGGACGAAGCGGAACCCGTTGCGCTCGAGGGTGAATCGGGAGGATTCGGGCCGGCCGTTGCGAATCGTGACAACGTGCGGGTCGAGGTTGCCGCCCGAGCGCACCTCGGTCGAGCCGGGTCCGCCGGTGTAGGTGAAGGGCTGCACCTCGTCGCGCAGCATGTAATTGACCGATGCCTCGATGGCATTGGGGGCGGTCGCGAGTTCGGCGAGCTCTGCCATAGGATTCCTCCGTGCCGCTCGTAGGCCCTTGCGGCGCTTCCGGGGACGAGTCGCGGCGATAATAGGTTTACCCGCCACGCGGCACAACACGACGGCCGCGAACGTCTCCCAGTCGGTCCTCCGGGCAGTAATAATTGCGGGCTACAAATGATCCGCGATCTTCTGCTATAAAGGATATTAATCAAAAGTAGTATTGGGGAAACACCTATGAGCCTCGGGTATCTTCACCGCGACCGCACGATTGCCCGGCCGGGCTACAGCCGGTGGATGGTGCCGCCGGCCGCGCTCTGCATTCACCTCTGCATCGGGCAGGCCTACGCGTTCAGCGTGTTCAACCTGCCGATGACCAAGCTGATCGGCATCACGAAATCGGCGCCGGGCGACTGGGCGCTCACCGATCTCGGGTGGATCTTCAGCATCGCCATCGTCCTGCTTGGCGCGTCGGCCGCCGTCATGGGCCGCTGGGTCGAGGAGGGCGGGCCCCGCCGTGCCATGTTCACCGCGGCGCTGTGCTTCGGCGGCGGATTCCTGATCTCAGCCGTGGGCGTTTACGTCCACAACATCTGGGTCATCTATTTCGGCTACGGCATCGTCGGCGGTATCGGCCTCGGCCTCGGCTACATCTCGCCGGTCTCGACCCTCATCAAGTGGTTTCCAGACCGGCCGGGTATGGCGACCGGCATGGCCATCATGGGGTTTGGCGGCGCCGCCTTCATCGCCTCGCCACTGTCGGTCTGGCTTCTCGCCAGGTTCTCGACCCCGACCCATGTCGGCGTCGCGGAGACTTTCATTGCCCTGGGCATCATCTATTTCTGCTTCATGATGGTGGGGGCGTACATCGTGCGGATTCCCGCGCCCGGCTGGGCGCCGGCAGGCTATGTCGCCCCGGCACAGCCGAAGAAGCTGACGACGACGCGCCACGTTTACGTCTACCAGGCGCTCAAGACGCCGCAATTCTGGCTCATCTGGTGGGTGCTGTGCCTCAACGTCACGGCCGGCATCGGTGTGCTGGGCCAAGCCTCGGCCATGATCCAGGAGATGTTCCCGGGCCATGTGACGGCGGTCGCGGCGGCGGGGTTCGTCGGCTTGATGAGCCTCTTCAACATGGCGGGCCGCTTCTTTTGGGCCTCGACCTCGGACGTGATCGGGCGCAAGAACACCTATTTCTGCTTCTTCGTTTTGGGCGCCGTGCTCTATGCGCTCGTGCCTTATACGGGCGCGATCGGCAGCGTCGTCGGGTTCGTGTGCGCCTATGCCATCATCTTCAGCATGTATGGCGGCGGCTTTGCGACCGTGCCCGCATATCTCCGCGACATGTTCGGCACGCGCTATGTCGGCGCCATTCACGGCATGCTGATCACCGCCTGGTCGGCCGCGGGCATATTCGGCCCGGTACTGGTGAATTACATCCGCGCCTACAACGTGTCGCACGGCGTCGCCGCGGCGCAAGCTTACAACATCACGATGTATGTGATGGCCGGGCTGCTGATCATCGGGTTCTTCTGTAATCTCTTCATCACGTCGGTCAAGGACCATCACTACATGAGCGCCGAGGCCGAAGCGCTCGGCACGGCGGATTGAGGGAGGCGCAGATGGCACGGCAAGAAGGCGAAACAACTGCGCTTCACCTGATCCTCGTGTGGGGCCTCGTGGGCATCCCACTCACCTGGGGCGTGGTGCAGACGCTCGTCAACGCGATGAAGCTGTTCCAGTAACAGGCCCGGTACGCCCGATCACGGCCCAAAGCGGGTCGTGATCGGCGCCGGGTGGTGAGAGCGTGCGCGCCTCGATCGCGGCGAAGCCTGCACGCGCGAGATAGAGCGCGACGAGGCGCTGGTGCTGCTCGTCACCAAGCGAAAGCCAGATCGCCACCGCCTTCGTCGGAAAGCACCGGTTCGAGAACGTCACCGCCACTACGCCCCCTGGCCTCAGGACGCGCGCCACTTCGGCGAAGGCCGTCACGGGCTGCTGCAGATATTGCACCGAGACACAGAGCGCGACGGCGTCGACCGAGCCTGGCGCGAGCGGCAGTACGGGGTCGCGGTTCAGGTCCTGCACGAAATGGCGGCTGTAGCGCGGGTTTGCCGCGAGCTCCGCCTCGTTCATGCCGTGGCCGATTACCTCGCCATAGGCGACATCGGCCGGCAGGTGCGAGACCCAGCTCCCCATCAGGTCAAGTACGACGCCGCCCGGCGGGAACAGTTCGCGATAGAGTTGCGTGACCGCGCTGATGGCGTGGTCATCGATATGAGTGACGAAGCGCGGCGTACCATAAAAGAGCGCGTCCGGCCCCGCGTCCTCCTTGACGAAGGCGTTGGGTGGAAAATCCGGCGGTGCGCGCTCTACCACTTGTTGCGCAATTCCCGGAGCTTCAGGAACACGGTCTTGGCGTCGGGCTTCTCCGGGAGGTCGGGAAAGGCCTCGCGCAGGCGGCGGATCACCGAGGGGCTTGTCAGGCGGAAGAAAGTGTTGATCTCGCGCTCGACCGCGAGCGTCGTCACGAGCGCGTGGCCCGGATCCTGCTTCTCCATCTGCGGCAGCATCGCCTTCGCCTTGGCGTTGTCGGGCTCGCGGTCGAGCGTGAAGCTGAGATTGCGCGCGATGTAGTCGTGGCCCGGATATATCAACGTTGCGTCGGGCAGATTGTCGAGCTGGCTCGCGAACGTGGTGTAAAGCTCGTTCGGGTGACCGCCATTGTGGCAATTGCCGGCGCCCGCGTTGAAAAGCGTGTCGCCGCAGAAAAGCGCAGGCTGCTGCCCACGTGCAAGCACGCAGATGTGCGACATGGTGTGGCCCGGCGTGTCAAGGCAAGAAAGCTCGACCGTCTTGCCGACGTTTATCACGTCGCCCGCCGCCAGCCCGCGGTCGATCCCGGCGATGCGGTCCTTGGCCTTGGCATGCGCCAGAAGCTTCGCGCCCGTCGCCGCGATCATCTGTGCGTTGCCGCCGGTATGGTCGCGATGTTCGTGCGTGTTGAGGATCTGCGTGATGGTCCAGCCCTTGGCCTTCGCGGCGGCGAGACATTTCTCGTGGTCGAGTGGGTCGACCGCGAGCGCCTCGCCGGTCTCGGCGCAGGCGATCAGGTAGTTGAAGTTGCGGCCGGCGTTCGCGGTCCAGATCTGTTCGACGAGCATGATCTACCCTCTCTCATGCGTAGCGCGGGAAGAGCCGGAGCGCATTGCCGCGCCGGATCGCGGCCTTGTCGGCTTCCGACAGTTCGAGCCGCGTGATGCCGTTCGCGATCTCGACCGACGAGCCGAACGGCGCGTCCGAACCGTAAGTGAGCTGCGACACCGGCAGCATCTTAAGCACCGCCGCCATGCCGATCGGCGCGCTGCCGATGCTGGCGAGGTCGTAATACTGGCGCCGGATCTCGGCCTCGAAGCCGTTAGGCATGCGCGCCTGGCGCTCCTCGGGCGTGAGCCGCGCGGCGATGCGGGCGAAGCGCTGCACCACCATCGCGAGCGTGCCGCCGCCATGCGAGAAGATGAATTTGACGTTGGGGCAGGCGCCGGCCGTGCCGCCGAGGATAAGGCTCGTGACCGTGCGCGCGGTATCGGTCGGGAACTCGATCTGCGGACCGGCGATGCCGGGGAAGAGATTGCCACAGGACATGGTCGGATGAACGAACACCGCCGCGTTGCGCCGGTTCAGCTCCTGAAACACCGGCAGGAAGCCGGGGTCGCCGAGAAGCCGGGTCTCATAGCTCGTCATGAGCCCGATGCCGTCGAGCTTCAGCGTGTCGAGTGCGTATTCGATCTCGCGCAGGCTGCCTTCGATGTCGGGCAGCGGAATCGCCGCGAACATGCCGAAGCGCTTCGGGAAGTCGCGCGCCATGCCGGCGCCGAACTCGTTGCATTCGCGCGCCCGCGCCCGCGCCTTCTCGACGCCGTCGCCGAACCAAATGCCGGGGCTCGTGATCGACGAGATCGCCGTCTCGATTCCGGCCTTCTCCATCGCCTCGATCGACGTGCCGGGCGTCCAGCTCGTATAGGCCGAGGCCGGCAGCGCAACGGAATCGTTCACGAGCCGCTCGAGATTGGTCTTGGTGTAGTTGGGCGGGTAGATGTGATGGTGCGTGTCGATGATGCGCGGCGCGGCGTCGGCCATGTGTGCCTCCAGTTCTTCTGCGCCTATAGGAGCACAGGTGCCGCTCCCCAACAATCACGCGAAACGGCGCGCGCGATAGGGTGCCATGTCGATGCCGGGATCGCGCCCGGCGATGAGATCGGCGACGAGCTTGCCCGTCATCGGCGCGCCCACCATGCCGACATGGCCGTGGCCGAAGGCGTAGATGACATCGGGCGAGGCGCTGGCGGGTCCCAGCACCGGTAGCGAATCCGGCAGGCTCGGGCGGTGGCCCATCCAGACCGAGACGCGCGCGGCGTCCGGCGCAGCGGGCAGCGCCGGAAACATGCGCCGGCCCAATCGCAGTAACACATGCGCACGGCGCCAATCGGGCGCGGCCCGAAGCCCCGCGAACTCGACCGTGCCGGCGAAACGCAGTCCGCCGAGCATCGGCGTTGCCACGAACTTGCCTTCGGCTTCTGTCGTCGGAATGTGCGGCGTGGCTTCGGGATCACGCAACATCAGGTGATAGCCGCGCTCGGTCTCGAGCGGGACCTTGTCGCCGAGCGCCGCCGCAAGCGGCGCGGAATAGGCGCCCGCGGCGACGACCACGGCATCGGCCGCGATGGCGCCGCCATCTGTACGCACCGATGTGAGCCGCTGCCCGTCGAGCTCGAACCCCGTCGCACGCGCTCGTCGGATCTCCGCGCCGTCGCGGCGCAGCGCGTCGGCGAGCGCTTGCACGAGACGGTACGGATCGCTCGTATGGCCGTTCTCGGCGATGAAGCGGCCGCGCACATACTCGCGCGACAGCGCCGGCTCGAGTTGGCGCAATTGGTCGGCCCCCAGCGTGTCCCACGCGACGCCGTTATCGCGCCGCAGATTCCACTGTGCCGTCTCCTTGGCGAAGCTCTCCTCCGAGCGATAGACGACAAGGTGGCCGCGCTTCTCGACAAGATGCTCGGCGCCGGCGTTTTTGACGAGCGGCGCGAGAGAGGCGAGCGCGGGGCCGAGGAGCGCGCGCAGCGCGCGCGCCGTGCGTGCCGCGTTCTCGGCCGTGCCGGTACGCGCAAAGCGCACGAGCCAAGGCGCGAGCGCGGGCAGATACTGCCAGCGTATCGCGAGCGGGCCCAGCGGATCGAGCAGCCAGCGCGGTGCGTTCCGCATCGTTCCCGGCATCGCCATCGGCACGACCGAGGAGGCGTTGAGGCAGCCGGCATTGCCAAAGGACGCGCCCTCACCGGGCGCGCCGGGATCGATCACGACGACGGAGTGCCCGTCGCGCCGTAGCCAGCTCGCCGCAGCGATCCCGACCATGCCGGCGCCGATCACAACGACGCGCTTGGTGCTCATCGCCGCTCCCTCTCGCGGAACGCGAGCTTAGCGCAACTCCCTCGACGGCAGACATGCGACGGCGCAAAGTGGCGCTCAAGAAAGCTCCGGGAGATGCACGCGATGGCGAAACTACAGCTCAGCATCGGCCTCACCAACAATCCGCGCACCTGGCCCATCCTTGACGGCACGGTGAAGCCCGACGGGATCGACCTCGTCATCAGCATCGTCAGCCCCTCGGAGCTGTTCTGGCGCCAGCTCCGCTTCGCCGATTTCGACGCTTCGGAGATGTCGCTTTCCTCGCTCATGATGACGATCGCCGGCGGCGACGAGCGCTGGACCGGCATCCCTGTCTTTACAACGCGCTATTTCTTCCAGACCTGGGCGCTGAAGCGGCGCGATTCGGGCATTTCTTCACCCTCCGACCTCAGGGGCAAGCGCGTCGGCGTGCCGGAGTACCAGCAGACTGCGGCGCTCTGGTCGCGCGGTATCCTGCAGCACGAGTTCGGCGTGCGCCCGCAGGAGATGGAATTCTGGATGGAGCGCGTGCCCGAACGCAGCCATGCCGGCGCCACCGGCTTTAAGCCGCCGCCGGGCGTTACCATCCACCAGATCCCACCCGAGAAGAATATCGGCACGATGCTCATGTCGCGCGAACTCCACGCCACCCTTATGTATTTTCCCGGCATGGTCGGCATGATCGACCGCAGCTCGATCGATCTCTCGCATCATCCGGACATCGTACCGCTCTTCCCCGATCCGATCGCGGAGGGGACGCGCTATTACAAGAAGACGGGGCTCTATCCGATCAACCACGGCATGATCGTGCGGCGCCGCATCGCCCAGCAGGAGCCATGGGTGGTGCTGAATCTCTATAAGGCGTTCGAGCGCGCCAACGAGATCGCGCACCAACAGCGCATGGCGCATGTCGAATATCACATCGCCTCGGGCCTCCTTCCGCCCGAGACGCGCACGGCTCTCGACACGCAGGTCCTCAAGCACGGCATCAAGTTCAACCGCAACATCCTCGAGACCGCGGCACGATATTCACACGAGCAGGGGCTGACCCCGCGTCTGATGAAGCTCGAAGAAATTTTTGCCGCGAGCACGCTCGACCAATAGTATGCGGCCCGAGATATTCGGGAGGAGACAACCAATATGCGTGCGATGCGCCTTCTCGGTGCCGCCTTGTGCGGCGCCCTCGTTCAGGCAATGCCGGCCGCGAGGGCCGCCGATACGATCGAGACGGGATTGATCGGGGCCGCCAACGCGGTCGAGTGGCCTTACTACATCGGCATCCGCAAGGGCTTCTTCGCCGACGCGGGTGTCACTCTCGATGTCATCTACGTGCCGACCGCGCCCGGCCTCGTTCAGCAGCTCGCGGCAGGGTCGCTCGACGTGATTGATATTGGCGCGGTCGAGCCCATCCACGCCGACGCGCGCGGCGCGCGCGTCGCGATCCTGCGCATCACGGGCGCGGTCTCGCCCTATGAGATTCTCGCCAAGTCCGACATCAAGTCGTTGAAGGACATGAAGGGGCACACGGTGGTGATCGGCGGCCTTGTCGACATCAACCGCGTCTATCTCGAGCGCATGCTGAAGGCCGCGGGTCTCACCGACAAGGACATCGACATCACGATCATCGGCAACACGGCCGGGCGCTTTGCCGCGCTCAAATCGGGCTCGGCCGACGTGACCATGCTCGCGCCGCCCGTCAATTTCTTCGCCGAGGAAGCGGGCTTCCGCAACATCGGCATGCTGATCGACTTGACCAAGGATTTGCCGTTCGGCGCAACCGACGTGTCTGTTGCCTATGCCGAGAAGCATCCCGACACGGTCAAGCACTTCATGACCGCGCTCAACAAAAGCTTCCTCTGGTTCAACAATGACGCCAACCGCGAGGCGGCGATCGAGCTCCTCGCCGCCGAGATGAAGACGGCAAACCGCGACGACGTCGCCAAAAGCTACGACTACCTGCGCAAGATCGGCTTCTTCGCGCCCTCCGACGTGATCTCGAAGAAGCGCGTCGAGGCGCTGATGGACGAGATGACGGCGATCGGCGACACCGAGGGCAAGGTGCCGATGGAAAAACTGCTGCTGCCGGGCATCTCGCACGTCGGCCCCTAAAGCGCCCATGCCGTTCGACCTCGTCACGGTGGGCGGCGGCTTCTCCGGGCTCGTGACGGCATGCCGCGCGGCGGAGCTGGGCCTGCGGGCCGCGGTGCTGGAGACGCGGCCGGAGCAGCTCTATCCGTGCAGCTCGCGCTACTCGACCGGCGTCTTCGGCGTTATGGGCATTTCGCTCGTGAACGAGCCCGAGCGTCTCCGCGCCGCGATCCTCGAGGGGACGGATGGAAGCGCGCGGCCCGCGCTTGCCGCCGCCATTGCCGAGAATGCGAAGCGCGCGCATGACTGGCTTGTGGGCGAGGGCGCCCGCTTCGACACGCCGCCCTTCGCCGCGCTTGGCGCGGTCGATCGCAGCGCCCACGTCATGGTGCCGCGCCGTACCTTCGGCGCCGGCCTCGATTGGGAGGGCCGCGGCGCCGACCTCTTGATGCGGCGGCTCGAAGCAAACCTCGTTGCGCGCGGCGGCGAGGTACTGCGCGGCACGCGCGTCGAGACACTTCTCGTCGAGCACGGCGCCTGCGTCGGCGTCGTGGCGAACGGGCGGGAGCTACGTGCCCGTGCCGTCGTCATCGCCGATGGCGGCTTCGCCGCCAATTCCGAACTCGTGCGGCGCTGGATCACGCCGCGGCCTGAGCGCATCCTCGCGCGCGTCGGCCCCGGCGCCGGGGGCGACGGCATCCTGATGGCCGAGGCAGCGGGTGCCGCGATCGGCGGCTTCGGCAAGTTCTATGGCCATGTCCATCACCGCGATGCGATGACGAACGCGGGCCTCTGGCCTTATCCGCATTTCGACGCGCTCGCCGAAGCCGCAATCGTCGTCGGCCCTGATGGACGGCGTTTCGCCGACGAGGGTTTGGGTGGCGTCCCGCTTGCGAATGCGATCGCCCAGCTTCCCGACCCGCTGTCGTCCTTCATTATCTTCGATGAGGCGATGTGGCAGGGCGAGCCCGGCCATGCCGGGCCCGTCGGCTGCAACGGCACCCTTCTCGAAGCCGGCGGCGCGCTCGTGAGCGCGCCCGACCTCCCGTCGCTCGCGCAGAAATGCGGGCTACCCGCGGAAGGGTTTGTCGAGACGGTGCGCCGTCACAACGATTTCGTCGCCGGCGCTGCGCCCGACGTCCCGCGTACGTCGTGCCGCACGAAGCCGTGGCCCTTCGCGCGCCCGCCCTATCACGCGGCGCCCCTCTGCACCGGCGTCACCGGCACCATGGGCGGGATCGAGATTGACGCCTTCGCGCGGGCGGTACGGCCGGACGGCGCGCCTTTCGCCGGTCTTTACGCGGTCGGTACGCCGGTTGCGCATCTCGAGGGCGGCCCGCGCGCCGGCTATGTCGGCGGACTGTGCAAGGCCTTCGTGCTTGGCCTTTTGGCCGCCGAGCACATCGCCGGGTCGCTCTGACCGCGCTTACGCCTTGGTGCTCGGCCGGGCGGAGACCGCGTCGTGCCAGCGCTTCAAGTGCCGAAGAGTCTCCGGCGGCTTGAGCTTGGCCCAGCCGGCAAAGTCGACGGAGAGGAATGCCGTGATGTCGGCAATCGTAAAGGCCGGCCCGGCTACGAACTCGTTCTCGCCGAGCCGCGCGTCGAGGCGTTCGAAGAACCGCGCGACGCGCGTGCGGCCGCGCTCGGCCAAGGCCGGGATCTGCTCGTACTCGTCGGGGCCCGGCAGTGCATGGTTTTTGAGGCCCGGTGTCGCGTTGCGGAATGCCTCCATCACCGCATAGAAACCGTCGCGCTCGGCCCAGCGCTGCCACTGTTCGACGATGCCGGCCTCGGCCGGATCGCGTCCCATGAGCAGCGGGCCCTTCTGCGCCATCTCGAAATAGCGGCAGATGCCGATGGCGTCGGTGAGGCGGCGGCCGTCATCGAGCTCGAGTACCGGCACGGTGCAATCGGGATTGATGGCTCGGAAGGCAGCGCCGAACTGCTCGCCCGTCCTGAGATCGACCTGCACCATTGGCACGCTGATGCCCTTCTCGGCAAGGAAGATGCGCACGCGGCGCGGGCTTGGCGCACCGGCATAGTCATAGAGCTTCATGCCGTAACTCCGATGGCGGCAGTGCACGCCGCGTGCTGGCGCCCGAGCATCGCGCGCTCGGGGAAGAGAAAGTCGGGATCGCGGCCCGCCTGGCGGCATTTGAGAGCACGCTCGACGAGCCCGAAATCGAGTCCTGGGATGCGCCGCCACGCGAGGAATGCGGCCGCCTCGTCGTTCGATGCCATGGCGCCCGTGGCGAAGCTGTAGAGCAGCCGAGCCGGATAGAGGAGGCAGCGTACATAGGGCTTGTGCTCGGCCGGCTGGAGCGCGCTCGCCGCGGAAAAGCGCCGCACCTGCTCGGTCCACGCCTCGAATGGTTGCCCGCGCAGGTATGTCCGGATCTCGTCGCGCGTCGGCCGCGGCGGGCGGATGCGCTCACGCTCGACGAGCGGGACGGCGTGATCGACGTAATCGACGCGGTCGAGCGGCGGAAAGCGGCCCATGGCGAAGCTGCGATCGCTCCAGAAGATCGAGAGCTTCGCCGCAAGCTCGCGTGAATCCGCGGCGGCGCGGGCGCGCATCGCCTCGAGTTCGTCAGGCCGCACCCCGTCCTCGGTGGTGACGCCCACGTCGATGTCGCTGTAGCGCGCGCTGAACCCGCCGTGCGCGAGGCTACCGATGAGATAGACGCCAAGAAGCCGCGCGCCGAGCATCTCGCCCCATGCCGCCGCCATGCGCCCCGCGAACGCCGCCGCGGCGTCGCGATAGCCCGGCGCCTCGTATGTCATTTAGGCCGCGCCGAGCTCGCGCCGCACCAGCATCGTCCCGGCGGCGAGCGCCTTGAGCTTCGCGCGCGCAAGCGCGCGGTCGAGAGGCGCCATGCCGCAATTCGTCGAGGGCTCGATTCGCTCCGGAGGGACGTACCGGAAGGCGCTGCGGATGGTGGCCGCAACCCCCTCGGCCGTTTCGACGCGGTCGGTCGCAACATCGATAGCGCCAAGCTCGACCGTCTTCTTACCGAGAAGGGCGAGCAGCTCGATTGGCACGCGCGAGTTCGCGCATTCGAGCGAGACCTTGTCGAGGCGGCTCTCGGCGAGCGCAGGGAAGATCGTCTCGTACTGCCGCCATTCGCCGCCAAGCGTCGCTTTCCACTCGATGTTGGGCTTGATGCCGTAGCCGTAGCAGATATGGACCGAGGTCTTGCACGAGAGCCCTTCGATCGCGCGGTGGAGCGCCGGCACGCCCCATGCCGCCACCGCGTCGAGATAGACGTTGAAGGCGGGCTCGTCGAACTGGATCACGTCGACGCCGATCGACGCAAGCTCGCGCGCTTCCTCGTTGAGAAGCCCGGCGAACGCCATGGCAAGCTTCACGCGATCGCCGTAATGCTCGTCGGCGATCGTATCGACGATCGTCATTGGTCCCGGCAGCGTGAATTTGAGCTTGTGCGTCGTATGCTCCCGCGCGATGCGCGCCTCGGTCGCGTGGACCGGCCCCTTGCGCGAAAGCGGCCCGGTTACGGTTGGACACTCCGCCACATAACGGTCGTTGCGGATTCCCATCTTCACGCGTTTCTGAAAATCGATCCCCGCGACATTTTCCAAAAACCCGTGCACGAAATGCTGCCGCGCCATCTCGCCGTCGCTGACGATGTCGATGCCGCACTCCTCCTGCTCCTTGACGGCGAGGATGGTGGCATCGCGCTTCGCCTCGGCCAGCGCCTCGCCCTCTTGGCGCCACGGTGCCCACAGCATCTTGGGCGTGGCGAGCCAGGATGGTTTCGGCAGGCTGCCGGCGACGGTCGTCTCGAGCATGGGCGCCCCCTCGGATTTCTCCCACCTTGCCGCCCCCGGCGCCGTTGGGGAAGTGGGTTTGGAGAGCGCATTGACTTGTGTCCGCCCGCAGCAACAATCGGCGAAGGGCAAGGGAGGCGAGGCACGTGAAGAACCGGCCGCAGCTCAAACCGGTCGATCGCCAGAACGACGATATCGGCGAGGCGACCCGCCTTCAGCTTTACCGCCTCCAGGTCGAGATCCGCGACTGCGAGCAGCGCGCCTACGAGCTCTTTCTGCAAAATCTGGTGAAGGGCACGAGCCACCTGTCGCTTGGACAGGAGGCGGTCGCTGCCGGCTTCGCGACCGCGATGGAGCCGGGCGATCTGAGCTTCTGCACCTATCGCGGCCATGCGCACACCTTGGCGCGCGGCGTGCCGATGGAGCAGGTGCTGGGCGAGCTGATGCAGCGCGACAATGGCTTGATGCGCGGCAAGGGCGGCTCGATGCACCTCACCTCGGTCGAGCACGGCGTCATGGGCTCTTATGCCATCGTCGGCGCGCATCTGCCGATCGCGTGCGGCGCCGCGTGGCGCGCGCAGTATCAGGGCGCGAAGGACGTGTCCGTCTGCTTCTTCGGCGACGGCACGACCAATATCGGCGCCTTCCACGAGGCCCTGAACCTGGCCGCGACGTGGAAGCTGCCGGTCGTGTTCGTGTGCGAGAACAACCTCTACATGGAATATACGCCGATCGGCAGCGTGACCGCGGTCGAGCATCCCGCTGCCGACCGCGCGGGCTCCTATGGGCTCGAGCGCATCGTCATTGACGGCAACGACGCCGACGCCGTTTTCCGCACCGCACGCGCGGCTTACGCGCGGGCGCGCGCGGGGAAAGGCCCGTCGATCATCGAGTGCATGACCTATCGCCACAGCGGTCATTCGCGCGCCGATCCCGCGAAGTACCGCCCGCCGGGCGAGCTCGAGGACTGGATGAAGCGCGACCCGGTCGTGACATACCGGCGCCGGCTCCTCGATTTCGGGATATCCGAGGCGGCGGTCGGCGCGATCGAACAGGACTCGAAGCGCAAGGTCGATGCCGCGACCGAGGCGTGCAAGGCCGCGGGCCCGCCCTCGCCCGACATTCTCACGACCGACGTCTATGCCGATGGAGGCTGGGCGTGGCGGAACTGACCTATCGCGATGCCGTCGCGCGCGGCATCGCGCAGGAGATGGAGCGCGATCCCGACGTCGTGTTCCTGGGCGAGGACGTGGCCGCCGCGGGCGGCGTCTTCAAGGCGACGGTCGGGCTTCTGGAAAAATTCGGGCCGCGGCGCGTACGCGACACGCCGATCTCAGAGCAGGCGATTCTCGGCGCCGCCATGGGCGCGGCGATGACGGGTCTGAAACCCATCGCCGAGATCATGTTTTCGGACTTCCTTGCCGTCTGCTTCGACTACATCGCCAACGAGTTCCCGAAATCGCGCTACATGTCGAACGGGCAGGTAAAATGCCCGCTCGTCGTGCGCACCGGGAACGGCGCCGGCTCGCGCTTCGGCGCCCAGCACAGCCAGTCGGTGGAGAACTGGGCGATGATGATCCCGGGCCTCAAGGTCGTGGCGCCGTCGACGCCGCGCGACGTGATCGGGCTTCTCGCCGCGTCGGTGCGCGATCCCGATCCCGTGATCTTCTTCGAGCACAAGTCGCTCTACGCCATGAAGGGCGAGGTGCCGGACGGCGAGATCCTGGACCGCCTCGGCACGGCGCGGATCGCGCGCCCCGGCAAGGACGCGACCATTCTGGCGCTCGCGCTCATGGTGCCGCGTGCGCTCGAGGCGGCGGAGATCCTGGCGCGCGAGGATGGCATCGAGGCCGAAGTGGTCGATGTCCGCTCGCTCGTGCCGCTCGACACCAAGACCATCCTTGGCTCGCTCGCCCGCACCGGCCGGCTCTTCACCATCGAGGAGAACCCGCGCCTTTGCGGCTGGGGCGCCGAGATCGCTTCGATCGCTGCCGATGAGGCGTTCTGGGATCTCGACGGGCCGATCGTGCGCATCACCACGCCGCACATCCCGCTCCCCGCCGCCGACAGTCTCGAAGACATGGCGCTGCCGACCGTGCCGCGCATCGTCGACACCATCCGCCGCAGCCTCAAAGCATGAGGGTCCTATGAGGAACGAGCCCGCGATCGACGCGCCGACCGACCTCTATATCGGCGGCAAGTTCCGACCCGCCTCCGACGGCGGCCGCTTCGATGTCTACGATCCCGCGAGCGAGGAAGTGATCGCAAGCGTCGCCGACGGCACGACCGAGGACGCGCTCGCCGCCGTCGATGCCGCGGCCAAGGCGTTCGACGGCTGGGCCGCGAAAAGCCCGCGCGAGCGCGGCGAGGTCTTGCGCAAGGCGTTCGATCTCTTCACCGCGAAGAAGGAATATTTCGCTCGCCTCATGACGCGCGAGAACGGCAAGGCGCTGCTCGATTCGCGCGCGGAATCGGCCTATGCCGCCGAGTTCTTCCGCTGGTATGCGGAAGAGGCACCGCGCAACATCGGCGAGGTGTCGCGGGCGCCGGCGACGGGCGCGCGCATCCTGGTACAGCATAAGCCCGCGGGCGTTGCCGTCATGGTGACGCCGTGGAACTTCCCGGCTGCGATGGGCACGCGCAAGATCGCGCCGGCCTTGGCGGCCGGCTGCACCATGGTGCTGAAGCCCGCCTCGGAGACGCCGCTCACGATGCTCGCGGTCGCGCAGCTCTTGGAAGAAGCGGGAGTGCCGCCGGGCGTCGTCAACATCCTGCCGTCGCGCAAGTCGGGCGCCGTGGTGCGCACGATGCTCCACGATCCGCGCGTGCGCGTCGTCTCCTTCACCGGCTCGACCGAAGTGGGCCGGCGCCTCCTGCACGAGGCGGCCGACAATGTCGTGCGGCCGGCGATGGAATTGGGCGGCAACGCGCCCTTCCTCGTGTTCGAGGATGCCGATCTCGACGCCGCCGTCGAGGGCGCGATGATCGCCAAGATGCGCAACATGGGCGAGGCCTGCACCTCGGCCAACCGCTTCCTCGTGCACGAGAAGGTGCACGACGCCTTCGTCGAGAAGTTCGCCGCGAAGATGACGGCGCTCAAGGTCGGCAACGGGCTCGAGGACGGCGTCGCAGTCGGGCCCTTGGTCAATGCCGACACGCGCGACAAGGTTTCGAGCCTCGTTTCCGACGCGATCGAGCGCGGCGCGCGCGCCCTTTGCGGCGGCAAGCAGCCGGCGGGCAAGGGCTTCTACTATCCGCCGACCGTGCTTGTGAACGTGCCCGATGGCGCGCGCTGTCTCGGTGAGGAGATCTTCGGCCCCGTTGCTCCGGTGCAAACCTTCCGCACCGAGGACGAAGCAATCGCCAAGGCCAACGCCACCGAATACGGGCTCGTCGCTTATCTCTACACGCGCGACCTCGCGCGCGGCTTGCGCGTGTCCGAACGGCTCGAGTCAGGCATGGTGGGCTTGAACCGCGGCGTCGTGTCCGATCCCGCGGCGCCCTTCGGGGGTGCCAAGCAATCGGGCCTCGGCCGCGAAGGCGCACACGAAGGCATGCTTGAGTTCCTGGAGACGCAATACATCTCGGTCTCCTGGTAGAGCCCGCGCGCGATGAACGTTCTCATGCCTCAGCTCGGCGAGACCGTCACCGAGGGCAAGGTCGCGACCTGGTTCAAGAAGGTGGGCGATGCCGTCGCCGCGGGCGAGAACCTGTTCGAGATCGAGACCGAGAAGGTGACGATGGAGGTGCAGGCGATATCGTCGGGCGTGCTCGCCGAGATTCGCGTGCCGGCGGGCGAGACAGTGCCGGTCGGCACGATCATCGCCGTCTTGGGCGGCGCGGGCGAGAAGCCAAAGCCGAAATCGAACGGCGCCGCGGCGGCCAAGGCGGCGCCGGCATTGGCGCTTGATCCGTTCCGCGAGGTGCGCACGCCGGAGCGCAATTTCGGGCGCGCCACGGGCGCGGGCGGCGTGCGCATTTCGCCGCTGGCACGAAGGCTTGCGGCCGAGCGCGGCATCGATCTTGCCGCCATCGCGGAAAGCGTCGCGTCGCGCGGCGGCCGGCGTATCGGTGCGTCGGACGTGCGCGAGGCGCGCGCGTCCTCTGCGCCGCGCGGGGGCGCGCTCACTCTCAATCGCATCCGCGCGATGACGGCGCGGCGCATGGCCGAGGCATGGCGCACGATCCCGCATGTGTTCCAGGCGGTCGAGGTCGATTTCTCCGCGGTCGAGCGCGCGCGCCAGCAGCAGAAAGCGCGTTTCGAGGCGCGCGCCGGCGTGGGCCTGACATATCTCCCGTTCCTCGCGCGCGCGGCGTGCCTTGCGATCTCCGAGTTTCCGCAGGTCAACGCCGCGTTCGAGCAGGACCGGCTCGTTCTGCGCCGCGACATCAATCTCGGCATCGCCGTCGATCTCGCGCATGAAGGGCTCGTCGTGCCCGTGGTCGCGCATGCCGACGAGATGACCGCGGGCGGGCTCGCCAAGGCGATCGCGCGACAAGTGGAAAAGGCGCGTGCGCAAAAGCTCCTTCCGGCCGATGTCGAGGGCGGCACTTATACGATCAGCAACAACGGCCGCTTTGGTACGCTCTTCACCGCCCCCATCATCAACATGCCGCAAGTGGCGATCCTGTCGTTCGACGCCGTCAAGAAGCGCGCGGTCGTGGTCGAAAGCGAGCATGGCGATGCCATCGCCGCGCGTCCCGTCGCGGTCGTGGGACAAAGCTTCGACCATCGCGCCTTCGACGGCGCTTATTCGGCCGCGTTCCTGAAGCGCCTCAAGGAAATTCTCGAGACCCGCGACTGGGCCAGCGAGCTGGCGTAGTGCGCGGCTTCTGGCGCGCGCCGCTCGCGGCGATGTGCGCGCTTCTCGCCGGGATCGGGCTCGCGCGCTTTGCCTATACGCCGCTCTTGCCGGCGCTCGTCACGGCGGGCTGGCTCGGGCCGGGCGATGCCGCCTATCTCGGCGCCGCCAATCTCCTGGGTTATCTCGCGGGCGCCCTCGTCGCGCGCTGGGCGGCGCGGCGGATGCGGCTCGTGCCGCTCTTGCGCGCGATGATGCTGGCCACTTCGCTTGCGCTTTTCCTCTCGGCGCTGCCGTTCGGATTCTGGTGGCTTCTGCCGTGGCGGCTCGTCACCGGCATCACCGGCGCTTTCCTCATGGTGCTGGCGCCGCCCGCCGCGCTCGCGCGCGTGCCGGCCGAGCGGCGCGGGCTTGCCGGCGGCATCGTCCTCACCGGCGTCGGGCTCGGCATCGCGCTTTCGGGGGTACTCATGCCGGCGCTGCTGCGTTTCGGCGTGAGCGAGGCGTGGTACGGCCTCGGCGCGGCGGCCTTTCTCCTCGCCTGGGCCGCGTGGGGCGGCTTCGGCGAGCCGCCATCGGCGCCTGCGCCGGCCTCGGCGTCTGCCGCGCGCCGGATTCGGGTCCTCGCGCTTGCCTATGCCTTGAACGCCGTCGGGCTCGTGCCGCACATGGTGTTCCTCGCCGATTTCGTCGCGCGCGGCCTCGGCGCCGGCGTCGCCGCGGGCGCGCATCAGTGGATCATCTTCGGCATCGGCGCCTTGGGCGGCCCGGTCGTCATGGGCCGCATCGCCGACCGCGTCGGCTTCGCCGCCTCGCTCCGCGCCGCGTTTGTGATTGAGGCGGTGTTCGTCGGGGCGCTCGCGCTCACGGCGAACTCGGTCGTACTCGCGCTTTCGAGCCTCGTCATCGGCGCTTATGTGCCGGGCATCACGACGCTCGTCCTTGGCCGCGCGCGCGGGCTCGTGCCGCCCGATCCACACCAGCAGGAAGGGGCGTGGAGCACGCTCACCGTCGCGTGGGCCGTCGGCCAGGCGGCTGGCGCCTACGGATTTTCGGCGCTTTATGCGCACGCGCAAAGCCATGGGCTCTTGTTCGGACTCGGTGCCGCGGCGCTTGTCGCGGCGCTCGCGGTTGATCTTGCAGGCGACGGCGCGGCGGACGAACATGCCCGAGGCGAAGGGGAGGCTATACGATGAAGTTCGCGCTGGGACAGTCCGTGCCGCGCACCGAGGATCCGCGGCTCTTGAGTGGACGCGGGCGCTACACCGACGATTTCGTCCTGCCGCGCATGGCGCACGGCTACGTGCTGCGCTCGCCGCACGCGCACGCGAAGATCCGCTCGATCGACGTGCGCGCGGCACAGCAGATGCCGGGCGTGCTCGCGGTGCTCACGGGCGCCGACTGGGCGGCGGAGAAGCTCGGCGCCTTCCGCCCCGTCATCCCGCGCAATCGCCGCGATGGCACGCCGATGATCGTGCCGCTCCGGCCCGCGCTCGCGCAGGACCGCGCCATGCTCGTCGGCGACCCCGTCGCCTTCATCGTCGCCGAAAGCGTCGCGCTCGCGAAGGATGCGGCGGAGCGCATCGCGGTCGCGTACGAGCCGCTCCCCTCCGTCACGGCGACCGAGGAGGCGCTCGCGAAGACCGCGCCAGTGCTGTGGCCCGAATGCGGCGACAACGAGGTGTTCTTCTATACCGTCGGCGACAAGCGCGCGGTCGAGGCCGCCTTCGCCAAGGCGCACCACGTCACGCGATTGAAGCTCGTCTTCAACCGCATCACTGCCGCCACGATGGAGCCGCGCGGCTGCGTCGGCGAGTATGACGACCGGCTCGAGCGCTACACGCTCTACATGGGCACGCAGCGCCCGCACGGCACGCGCGCCGACATGGCGCGCCGTGTCCTCAATATCCCCGAGAACCAGATGCGGGTGGTCGCCGGCGATGTCGGCGGCAGCTTTGGCATGAAGGGTGGGCATTTCCCCGAATATCCGCTGACGCTCGTCGCCTCGCGCAAGACCGGTCGCCCGGTCAAATGGATCTCCGAGCGCTCCGAGGGGATGCTGTCGGACGACCACGACCGCGACCATGTGAGCGAGGCGGAACTGGCGCTCGACAAGGAAGGCCGGTTCCTCGCGCTCCGCTGCAGGAACATCTCGAACATCGGGGCCTATCTCGCGCCGGGCGGCATCATCTCGCCAACGATGCATCTGGGTGGATTGGCCGGCACCTACACGACGCCTGCGATCTATGTCGAGGTCTCGGCGGTCTTCTCCAACACGACCAGCATCGGCCCTTATCGCGGCTCGGGCCGGCCCGAGGCGTCCTACATCATCGAACGCCTCATCGACAACGCCGCGCGCGAGATGGGGATCGAGCGCGCCGAGCTGCGCCGGCGCAACACGGTGCCGGCCTCGGCGATGCCGTTCAAGACCGGGCTCGTCTTCACGCTCGATTGCGGCGAGTTCGAGAAGAACCTCGACATGGCGATGCACCTCGCCGATTACCGCCGCTTCGAGCGCCGCCGCGCCGAATCCCGCGCCCGCGGCAAGCTGCGCGGAATCGGGATCGCCAACATCATCGAGCAGACCTCGCAAACGATGGGCGAGACGGTGATGGTGAAGTTCGATCCCGGCGGCACGGTGACGGTGATCCCCGGCTCGATCTCGCACGGCCAGGGCCACGAGACCATGTACAAGATCCTGCTGAGCGCGCGGCTCGGCATCGACGAGGCCGACATCCGCGTCACTTTTTCCGACACCGATCTCGCCCCCTTCGGTGACGGCACTTTCGCCTCGCGCACCGCAGTCCTCGGCGGCAGCGCCGCCACGCTCGCCGCCGACAAGATCATCGTGAAGGCGAAGAAGATCGCGGCCCACGCGATGGAAGCATCCGAAAGCGACATCGAGTTCCAGGACGGATCGTTCCGCGTCGTCGGGACCGACAAGGCCGTGTCGTTGAAGGAGGTGGCGCAGATCGCATTTACGCCATCGCGCCTGCCGCCGGGGCTCGAGACCGGCCTCTACGAGACCGCCGCGTTCTCGCCGGAGATTCCGAACTTCCCCAATGGCTGCCACATCTGCGAACTCGAGATCGATCCCGACACCGGCGCCGCGCAGGTGCTGCGCTACGTCGTCGTCGACGATGTCGGCACCGTCATCAACAAGCTGACGCTCGAAGGCCAGATCCACGGCGGCGTTGTGCAGGGGATCGGCCAGGCGTTCGGCGAGCACCTCGTCTATCAGCGCGAGGACGGCCAGCTCCTCTCGGGCTCGTTCATGGACTACACGATGCCGCGCGCGGCCGATGTCGGCGAGTTTCTGATGGAAGAGAACCCGGTGCCGACACGCACCAATCCCTTGGGCGTCAAGGGCGCGGGCGAGGCCGGCAATGTCGGCGCGCTCGCCGCCATCATGAATGCGGTCGTCGACGCGCTCTCGCCCTTGGGCATCACTCACATCGACATGCCGGCCACGCCCGAGAAAGTGTGGCAGGCGATCCGCGCGGCGCAGCCTGTTTGAGCCGCGCCGGGAGGCTGAAGTCTAGTCCGGTCCGTTAAAGCATTTCTCCGTAACCCCGGCGGGAGCAGGGGCGGGACAACGCCACTTCGCTCGCCCGGGGCTACCGCCTGCGCGGGAGCCAACGAAAAGCGCCGCCCGCAGCACTGCCGCGGGTGGCGCTGGCGCCAGATCGCTGGGGTTCAGACCTTGAAGTCGCCCGGAAGGTTGACGACGCGCTGCGGCGGGTGATCCTCGGCGCCGGGCTGCGACTGCACGTCGCCCGAGATCTGGCCGCCCGCCTCGATCTCGAGCTGGCCGTAGCGGACCATGCCGCTGACCTTGCCGGTGGAGCGGATGAGAAGCCGCTTCCGCACGGTGAGCGAGCCCTCGTAGCGGCCGCGGATCTCGGCCTCTTCAATCGCCGCCGTGCCCTTCATGAGCCCGGCCTCGGAGATCTCGATCTCGCGGCAGTTGTTGAGGTTGGCTTCGACCGTTCCCTCGACCACGAGGCGCTCGCACGAAGTGATCTCGCCGGTCAGCGAGATTTCGCGGCCGACGATGAGGCGCCGGGTCTCGCTGTCGCGCTTCGGCGTCGGGATGATGGGGGCGTGGCCTTCGGTACGGCGTGGCGTCTCGGCCGGGCGCGGCGTGATCGGCGTCGCCGCGGGCGGTGTAACGGTCGGGGTCGAGGGGCCGCTTGCGGGCACGGTCTGGACCGGCCGGACCGGCGTGGCGGCGCCGAGCGGGCGGTTCGCCGCCGCCGGCGGTTTCGGGGGAAGGCCCAGATCCGGCGTGTCGGACACCGCGGAGGCTCCTTCCGTATCAGTTTTCTTGCGGCTGAATATCGACATGGCGATCGGCACCTGAAAGTTCATTGGGCGTGCGACCGGAACAGGATCGCCGCCTTCCGGTAAACCCCGGGTTACTTCCGCAGGGTTTCCGCGATCGTCCGTTGCGCGGGACCGTAACATACTCGTGCGGCCGTCCCGCGACAAAGCGGATAATGCAAAAGTGCCGAGCGCGCTTGCCCGGCGCGGCTTGGCATCTATACTCGCGAACCCTTCCCGCCTCCCGGACAAGGACATGGCCGCCTTAGAACTTGACGTGGTCGGCATCGGCAATGCGATGGTCGACGTGCTCGCCCGCACCGATGACGGTTTTCTGACGGCGCAGGGCCTGGTGAAGGGCACGACCGCCCTCATCGACGCCGCGCGCGCCGAATCGCTCTATGGCCAAATGGGGTCGGGCATCGAGATGTCGGGCGGCTCAGTCGCGAATACGATCGCCGGGGTCGCTTCGCTGGGCGGCAGCGGCGCCTATATCGGCAAGGTCCGCGACGACCAGCTTGGCGGCGTCTTTGCGCATGATTTGCGCTCGATCGGCGTGCGCTTCGCGACGCCAGCCTCGACCTCGGGGCCGGCCACGGCGCGTTGCCTCATCCTTGTCACGCCCGACGCGCAGCGCACGATGAACACCTACCTGGGCGCCTGCGTCGATCTCGGGCCGGAGGACATCGACGGAAGTCTTCTCGACGCGGCCCAGGTAACGTATCTCGAGGGCTACCTGTTCGACCCGCCGCGCGCCAAGGCGGCGTTCCGGGGTGCCGCCGACATCGCCCACAAGGCCGGCCGCAAGGTCAGCCTGTCGCTGTCCGACCCGTTCTGCGTCGAGCGCCACCGCGCCGACTTCCGCACCCTCGTGCACCACCATATCGACATCCTGTTCGCCAACGAGATCGAAATCTGCTCGCTCTACGAGACCAAGGATTTCGCGGCGGCGGTGGCGGCGGTGCGCGGCGAGTGCGACATCGCCGTGCTGACGCGGAGCGCCCAGGGATCGGTCATCATCACCCCGCGCGAGGAGGTGGCGGTCGCGGCCGCGTCGGTCGCCAAGGTCGTGGATACGACCGGCGCCGGCGACCTTTATGCCAGCGGCTTCCTCTTTGGCCTGACGCACGGCATGGCGCTCGCCGCCTGCGGCCGGCTCGGCAGCCTCTGCGCCGCCGAGATCATCGGCCATTTCGGCGCGCGGCCCGAAACCTCCCTGAAGGAGCTTGCGAAGAAGGCGGGAATCCCCATTTAACGCTGGCTTAACGCGAGAGGCCGCTGAGGCCGCGCAGAGCGCGCGGTTTCGACAGCGGCCTTTCGCGCATCCTCCCTCGACCTCTGCGCTGAGACCGGTTCGCAATGGACATCCGCAACATCGCCATCATCGCGCACGTCGATCACGGCAAGACGACGCTCGTCGATCAGTTGCTGCGCCAGAGCGGCGCCTTCCGCGCCAACCAGCAGGTGCAGGAGCGCGCGCTCGATTCGAACGACCTCGAGCGCGAGCGCGGCATCACGATCCTCGCCAAATGCACTTCGCTCGAGTGGAAGGGTACGCGCATCAACATCGTCGACACGCCGGGCCATGCCGATTTCGGCGGCGAGGTCGAGCGCATCCTGAGCATGGTGGACGGAGTGCTGGTTCTGGTCGATGCGGCCGAGGGACCGATGCCGCAAACCAAATTCGTGACCATGAAGGCGCTGCGTCAGGGCCTGCGCCCGATCGTCCTCATCAACAAGGTGGACCGCTCCGACGCGCGGCCCATCGAGGTCCACAACGAGATCTTCGATCTCTTCGCCATCCTCGACGCCGATGAGGCACAGCTCGACTTCCCAACCCTCTACGCTTCGGGCCGTGCCGGCTGGGCGGTGGCCGACCTCGCCGATCCGCGCGTCGATCTTGCGCCGCTCTTCGACCTCATTGTCGCGCATGTGAAGCCGCCCGAGGCGGTGCAGGACGCGCCCTTCGCGATGCTGGCGACGACGCTTGAGTACGATCCCTATCTCGGCCGCGTTCTGACCGGCCGCATCGCGCAAGGGCAGGCGCGCGTCAACATGCCGGTGAAGGCGCTTTCGCGCGAAGGGCGCGTTCTCGAGGAGGCGCGCCTGACGAAGCTGTTGGCCTTCCGCGGCCTCGAGCGCCGCCCGATCGAGGAGGCCGAGGCCGGCGACATCATCGCCATCGCCGGGCTGCAATCGGCGTCCGTCGCCGACACAATCTGCGCGCCCGAGCAGGACGCTCCGCTCCCCGCCACGCCGATCGATCCGCCGACCCTGGCCATGACCTTCTCGGTCAATGACAGCCCGCTCGCGGGGCGCGAGGGCAGCAAGGTCACCGGCCGCATGATCGTCGAGCGCCTGAGGCGCGAGGCCGAAGGCAATGTCGCGATCCGCGTCAGCGAGAGCGAGGAGAAGGACGCGGTCGAGGTGGCGGGCCGCGGCGAGCTGCAGCTCGGCGTGCTGATCGAGACCATGCGGCGCGAGGGATTCGAGCTGTCGATCTCGCGCCCGCGCGTGCTTTTGAAGCGCGATGATGCGACCGGCCGGCGCTCCGAGCCGATCGAGGAGGTGGTGATCGACGTCGACGAGGATTTCTGCGGGATCGTCGTCGAGAAGCTCGCGGCGCGCAAAGGCGAGCTGCGCGACATGCGGCCTTCGGGCGGCGGCAAGCGGCGCCTCGTCTTCCACGCGCCGACGCGCGGTCTGATCGGCTATCAGGGCGAATTCCTGACCGACACCCGCGGCACCGGCGTGATGAGCCGCCTCTATCTCGGCTACGAGCCGTGGAAGGGCCCGATCGAGGGGCGGCGCAACGGCGTCCTCGTTTCGAACGGCGAGGGTACGGCGGTGGCTTATGCGCTTTGGAACCTTGAGGAGCGCGGGCCGATGTTCATCACGCCGGGGACGCCGGTTTATGAGGGCATGGTCGTCGGCGCCCATAGCCGCGGCGGCGATCTCGTGGTGAACCCGCTCAAAGGCAAGCAGCTTACCAACATCCGTACGACCGCCAAGGACGAGGCGGTGCGCCTGACGCCGCCCATCCTTATGACCCTGGAGCAGGCGATCGCCTATATCGACGACGACGAGCTCGTCGAGGTGACGCCGAAATCGATCCGGCTCCGCAAGCGCCATCGCGACGCGAACGCGCGAAAACGCCTCGCCCGTGCCGCCGAAGCCGAAGCCGAGGCCGAAGCGGGCTGAGCGCGGCGCCTACCTCCTCGCGCGATCGGCGGCGCGGCCGCGGTTGACGCTTTCGCCCGCCAACCCTAATGTCCCGCGCCCCATCCGGCGCCGACGTAGCTCAGCGGTAGAGCAACTGATTCGTAATCAGTAGGTCCGCAGTTCGATCCTGCGCGTCGGCACCAGCAATGTCAGGGACTTATCGCTCTTATCCCTGGCCGGATTTGGGTAGGGAAGCAAATACGGTAGCGAATCCTGGCCCGTACCTCCGGCTGATGCGAGAGAGGGCTCCCCAATCAGGCCGCCCGGCGTGCGCCCGCCGCCATCACCGCAACGCCAGCCGCGAGGCGTCGCGATTGTTCGGTCTTCTCGGAGACCGAATGATCGATCGCGGCGACGTGCGCTCTTCGCCACGCACCGGGACTGACGCCGACCACGCGGGTGAACAGTCTCGTCATGTGCGCCTGATCGGCGAGCCCGCAATCCAGTGCAATGTGCGCGAGCGGCTGGTTCGTTTCGAGCATCAGTTCCTTCGCGCGGTCAATTCGACGGCGAATGAGATGGGCGTGAGGAGGTTCGCCGACCGTCGCTCGAAAGGCTCTTGTAAAGTGGCTGGCGCTGAGACGTGTCTCGCTCGCAAGCTCCTGCGGTCCGATCTTCTTGCTCAAATTGGCATCGATGAAACGCATCGCCCGCGCGAGCTGCCACGGTGCCAGCGTGCCTCCAGCGCTACTCCCGTTGGAGTTTGGGCTGTGCTCCCTGCAGTCTGACTCCGCCTGCAGCAAAGCCGTAGCGCGCAGAATGTACCGGCGCGCATCCTCTTTTTTGTCGGACAGGGCTTGGCCGGCCTCGGTGAGAAGCCGAATTGCAGATCGGAGCGCGGTCGGTTCGCTGGCGGTGGCATCCGGTGCCGCGGGCCATTGCGTCGCGACCGTCGCCGCGTACTCGGCGGTACCGGTGATCTGCGTACGTGCGGTAACGGATTGCGTGTGAATTGCCATCTCGGACCTCCCTCCGTCCTCCGCTGGACAATTGCAAGGTTCAGCACTTGTCCAGGGATGGCTTAGGTACGCGGCGGGGCTGGCTTCCTCAATCACACCAAGGTGTTGAATAAACGAAGGTGTATACCCGCCCGTCGCGGCTTGGTTGCGAGTGCCGGACGAGCGTTAGCCATTGCGGCGATCGCTCGGATGATTTTCGGCGAAGTTCGTCAATGAGGCGCGGAAATCAACAAGCTTTGGATGCGTCCGGTCTCCATAATTCAGGCCGTTCCGAAGGGTTTCAGACTTGGCATGGAGTTGAGCGACCGGCCTCCCCCGTCGACGCTCAACCTCGCTCGCGGCGGCAGCCCCCCGGCCGCCGCGAGCATCTTCTTCAGCCCTAACGGGGTGGCGATTGGAGGGGGGTTAGATCATCAAGGGTACGAAAGCCCGGGATGCCGGCCACGACGCCGTCGCTGATCGGTCGTACTCTGGTCTGCCACTCGCTTTCGATCGACTGCTTTCACCGCGCCGGCATTGGCAACTGGCGGTCGGGGCCCGCCGCTGTGGGTGCGTCCACACGCGGCGCAACCGGAGTGGGGTCATCTCCGCGTTGGGACGATCGCGGATGAGCTGATTCGCCATCGGTATGGCGCCCCGCGAGGTCCCAAATTGTTGCGATCCCGGCGGCGCTCCATCCGGGCGCGGGAACTGGTGCAAAGCCGATCCAGAGGCTCGTGGCCAGCGCAGGCCCAAGCGAGCGGCAACGACGCACGGGAGCTGACATTAGAACCCCATCGGTGTGGTGGATGCTGTCATCAGATTGGCCGCAGCAGGCGGCTCGCCTTGGTCACCGTTGGCAGCGGCGACCATCAGGTCGGGCAGGCGGACTGCCGCCATCCCTAAAAGGTCGAGCGCGCCGAGCCCGATGGCGAGGACAAGAAGGTACGTATTCGTTTCCGCCACGATCGAGCCGAAGCGCTCGGCCAAGGTTCGAACCGGCTGTCGCAACGGGGCGCGAGATTTGAGCCTGCTTCTGGCCGGTCGCCGCGACGACGCGGCACACGCTATGAGCAAGGGCGCTGCCAGGGCAACTATGATTGAACTGCCGGCGTCCACGGGCTCCTTCCCTCCCTTCGGGTGTGCCGACAGATTTAGATGGCTCGCCGCGAATTTCTTGAACCCGGACGCCGCAATTTGGCGAAGCGGTTCAATTCATGGCGGGTTGTTGTGACCGGAGCGACCGGCCTGCACTTTCGACAGCCTCTAACCCCGTGCGCGTTTGAATAGCGGCAACACCTTGGTCCAATAGATTCGCCCATGGCTTCATGCCATCACTCAGAGGACCGAGTTTGCACAGACGAGGCGCGCGCCCGTCGCAATTCCGGGGACTAATGGAGCGCGGGTTCCACCGGCTTGGCGACTCGTTGAGAGTCGCCTGGGGTACCACGTCAGAGAGATCGGGCGCTGAGCGGTGGTTCGACGTCAACGGCGATGCGCGCTTTATGATGAGGAGCTACGGCGATGCGTTGGATCCTCGGCTTTGCGGTTTCCTGCGTTGGTCTGCTCGTTTTTGTCTACTTCGTGATCTGGGCCTTCAATGGCTTTCACGGAGTGGGACTTACCTTGGCGGGCACCATCGCGCTGACGCTTGGGACTGTCGTCGCAGCAGGCCTTGGCGTCACGCTCATGGGGCTGGTCTTCTACAGCGATCGCAACGGTTACGACGAACGGGCCGGCAACGCCGGGAAAAGCGCGGACCAATTGCCGCACTGAGTTTCTTCCGTGCCCCGCACGGCTCGAGCGGCCCGGTTTTGGGGCGGGCAAACCCCGCCCATAAATCAGTGCATAAACAAGCAAATCGGTGCAGCCAAATTCAATAAAACGGGGCTGACCGGCGTTACGTTTGGCACGCTCTGGAGAGGGTCGGCAAGATGGGCATTGCTGTGAGGGTGGCGTTCCTTGCGTTCGGAGTTCTGACAATTCCCGCCGCCGCGTGGGCGGGCGATGCGCCGTCCTTCGATGACAAGCTGTTGGGGGACTGGGGCGGATGGCGGACGAGCCTTTTCAACGACGGCCTGGATTTTCAGCTTGGATACGTTTCGGAAACAGCGGCCAACGTGCAGGGCGGCTCCAAGGAAGGCGTGCGCTACACCGACCAATACACCCTCGGCATGACGGCGGATCTCGACAAGATCCTCAAGCTTCCGAACGCGATCCTGCAAGTGTCGCTCACCGATCGCAACGGCCGTAACCTCAGCACCGACGAAAAATTGGGTTCGCTGCAGCAGGTGCAGGAAGTATTCGGCCGGGGCCAGACGGCGCGCATAACCGAGTTCTGGTACGATCAGACCTATCTCGACAATTCGCTCGATTGGAAAATCGGCCGGTTGGCGATCGGCGGCGATTTCGCGACCTTCGATTGCGACTTCATGAACCTCACCTTCTGCGGAGCGCAGCCGGGGAACATCGTCGGGAACTACTGGTTCAATTGGCCGGTCAGCGAATGGGCAACGCGGCTGAAGGCATCGGTGCCGAATTTCGGTTATGTGCAGCTCGGCGCCTTCGCAAACAATTCGAATTGGTTGAAACGCGAATATGCTTTCTACCCGGGCAATCCTGGGGGAACGACCGGCGCCCTCATTCCGCTTGAGCTCGGCTGGTTGCCCACGTTCGGCGACGCGCATCTCAAGGGCAGCTACAAGGTCGGTGTTTGGTACAACACGTCCGCAACGCCCGATATCCTCGAAAATGTCAGCGGACAGCCGCTGACGGTCTTCGGGGGCCAACCGAAGATGCGCGACGGCGCCTACGGCGCATATGTCAGCTTCGTGCAAAAACTGACGAACCCGTCGACAAGCGATCCGAACGCCGGCCTAAGCACTTTCTTCAACGGCAGCATCGCCGACCATCGGACCTCCTCGGTCAACACGCAGGTCGCGCTCGGACTTAAATACAAGGGGCTGCTTCCATTCCGGCCGCAGGACGATATCGCGATCGCGTTTGGTCGCACTGGCGTCAATGGGCGTATCGCCCAGGGTGAAGTGCTGGAAAATGCGGCCGGACTCGCACCGGTTCCTATTCAAGGCGGCGAGTACGCGACCGAGCTTTACTACACGATTCGTCCCACGGGCTGGTTGGACCTGCGTCCGAATGTCCAGTACATCCATCAGCCGGGCGGCATCTCCCAAACCGACGACGTCATTCTGGGTTTGAAGGTCTCGGCGAGACTGTGAGTGGCGGCAGTGGCGGAAACCCTCTTAGGCGACATCGGCGCAACGAACGCTCGCTTCGCACTTATGGGCGCCGACCAGCGCGGGTCACGGGTCCGTAACCTGCCGGTCGACCAGTACACGACACTCGGAGAGGCGATTCAGGCTTATCTTGCAGCGGAGCGGATTGACCGCCCGCTGGGAGCTGCGGCGCTCGCGGTCGCATCGCCGGTGACCGGCGACCGGGTGACGCTGACCAATCATCCATGGTCGTTCTCCACGGCCGCGCTCAAGCGCGATCTGCACCTCGAGCGCCTTGTCGTTGTGAACGACTTTACCGCCAACGCTCTCGCCATCCCGCGCCTCGCGCCCGATGAGCGCCGCGGGGTCGGTGGTGGAAACGCGCTCCCGAATTTGCCGATCGCCGTGCTGGGGCCCGGTACCGGACTAGGTATGAGTGGCCTCATTCCGACGCCTGGTGGCTGGGTGCCGCTCGCGGGAGAGGGCGGCCACGCAGCCATTGCGGCAGCCGACGACAAGGAGAGCGAGGTGCTCTCGCGTTTGCGGCGGCGCTTCGGCCATGTGTCGGCGGAACGGGTGCTGTCCGGTCAAGGGCTCGTCAATCTCTATCAGGCTTTGGCGGAGGCGTCAGGGGTACCGGCAGAGTCCTACACGCCCGCCCAAATTACCGATCGCGACATCGGCGAGCGTGAGCCTTTGTGCCGGGATGCGCTTGCAATGTTTTGTGCGCTGCTCGGTACCGCGGCGAGTAGCCTCGCGCTGACGCTCGGCGCGCGCGGCGGCGTATACATCGCCGGCGGCATCGTACCCCGATTGGGAGCACGGTTTGCGGAGAGCCGTTTTCGCGAGCGGTTTGAGGACGTGGGGCGGTTCCGCGCTTATCTCTCGGCAATTCCCACCTACGTCATGACGGCGGCGGTGCCGGCCTTTCTCGGTCTTGCCGAGGCGCTGGAGCGCGACGGCAAGAAAGCCGCCTCGCCTTAAAGCCACGCTTCCGCACAGCCTCTCGATGGGCGGTCCGCGTTCGTTCAGTCGAATTCGACAAATGGGCGACGCATAGACAAGACGATGGCGACGACATTGGCTCTCCTACGCCGCACGTGCAGGAAAGCAGGGTGAGTGGATGCAACTCGGTATGATCGGATTGGGGCGCATGGGCGCCAACATGGTCGTCAGGCTGCTCGAAGCCGGGCACGAGCTTCTCGTCTACAACGAGGACGCCGGACCCGTGCGCGAGATGGAGGCGAGAGGCGCCAAAGGCTTCAGAAGCATTGAATCGTTCGTAGGTAGCTTGTCGGTGCCGCGGACGGTATGGCTCATGGTTCCCGCAGGTGCCGTCGATCCTCTGCTCGCATCGCTCGCGTCGCTTCTGCAGCCCGGCGACACGGTCGTCGATGGAGGCAACTCCTTCTACCAGGACGATCTGCGCCGGGCCGAGCAGTTGCGGCTCAAGGGACTTCATTATGTCGATGTCGGCGTCAGCGGCGGTGTATGGGGTCGCGAGCGCGGCTATTGCCACATGATCGGTGGTGAAGATGCCGTCGTTAAGCGTCTCGATCCAATCTTCCGGTCTCTCGCGCCGGGGGTCGACGCGGCCTCCCGCACGCCGGGCGCCAGCAGCGAGCCGAGCCAGGCCGAACGTGGCTATCTCCATTGCGGCCCGAATGGAGCCGGCCACTTCGTGAAAATGGTTCACAACGGCATCGAATACGGCCTGATGGCCGCATTTGCCGAGGGGTTTGGCATCCTTAGACGGGCCAATGTTGGCCGCGCGCAAGCGGCTGTCGACGCCGAGACGACGCCAGTCCGGGATCCGCGCAACTACCAGTATGACCTCGATCTCGCCGCTATCGCCGAACTCTGGCGTCGCGGCAGCGTTGTCAGTTCCTGGCTGCTTGATCTCGTTGCCAGCGCCCTGAGGAAGGACCCGCGCCTCGCCGAGTTTTCCGGTCGTGTCTCGGATTCGGGCGAGGGCCGGTGGACCTTGCAGGCGGCGATCGACGAAGGCGTTCCCGCGCCCGTCATCGCCAACGCGCTGTTTTCGCGCTTTAGCTCACGAGGCGAAGCCGAATACGAAGACAAGCTGCTGTCGGCGCTGCGGTTGGAGTTCGGCGGGCACTCGGAAAAGCGCGCCTGACGGCAAACGACGTCCATTGAAACCGACAAATCGGAACGCGCATCTACAAGGCAAAGGTACCCCGGAGCCTGTCAAATGCCCCAATCGATCTCTGAGCCACGGACGGAGGAGGAACGCTTGCTGGCCACAGCCCGACTGAAACGGCTCGGACAAAGCCTCTGGCTCGATGATATTACGCGGGAGCTCCTCGACCGCGGGACGCTTGCGAATTACATCGAGGAATGGTCCATCACGGGCCTCACGTCCAATCCCACGATCTTCGACCACGCGATCACGCACGGTGATCTCTACGATCGCGATATCGGGCGCCTGCTCGACAAAGGGTTAAGCGGGGAAGCCTTGTTCTTCGAGCTCGCGATCTCGGATTTGTCGCGCGCTGCCGACCTGTTCTTGCCGGTTCATTCCCGCACCGCGACGCTCGACGGCTGGGTCTCGCTCGAGGTTTCGCCGCTGCTGGCGCACGATACACAAGGCACTGTTGCGTCGGCCGAGGCGCTCTTCGCGAAGGCGAACAAGCCCAACCTTTTCATCAAGATCCCAGGAACAAGTGAAGGGCTGCCGGCCATCGAGGAAGCGATCTGGCGCGGCGTGCCAATCAATGTGACGCTGCTCTTCTCTCCGGAGCAGTATGTTGCCGCCGCGGATGCTTACATGCGCGGGCTCGAGCGCCGGGTCGAAGCGGGATTGTCGCCCGATGTGCGTTCCGTGGCATCGCTCTTCGTCTCGCGCTGGGACGTAGCCGTTGCGCACCGGGTGCCCGAGAGCTTGAAGAACCGGCTCGGCCTGGCGATCGGCAAGCTTGCCTACAAGGCCTATCGCGATTCGCTCGACAGCGATCGATGGCTGCGGCTCGTGAATCTGGGTGCGCGGCCGCAACGGCTTCTGTTCGCGAGCACAGGCACGAAGGATCCGGCGGCTTCCGACACGCTCTACGTCGACGGCCTCGCCGCGCCGGCCACGGTCAACACGATGCCGCAAGCGACATTGAAGGCGACGGCCGACCATGGCGCGCCGGAAGCCGTGCTTCCTCGCGGCGGTGGCGATGGCACCGCCGCGCTCTCAGCATTCGAAGAAATAGGGATCGGCATTTCGGCGCTTGCGGCACAGCTGCAAAACGAAGGGGCCGACGCTTTCATCAAATCGTGGCGTGATCTCCTGAGCGCAATCGATGCCAAAAGCAAGGTCCTGACCTGATCCCTCGCGCCCGTTGCAGAGGAAGAAGATGGATACACATAGCGATACCCAAAGAGACGTGGCTCCGGCGTGGCAAGCACTCGCCGTCCATCACGAGCGGATCAAGCCGCTCCATCTGCGCCAGCTGTTTGCAGACGATCCCGGCCGCGCGGCGCGATTTTCCGCCGAGGGCGCAGGACTCTTCCTCGATTATTCCAAGAACCGGATCACCGGCGAGACCCTGGATCTCCTCGAGCGTCTCGCGGAAGCCCGCAACTTCGCGGTTCGGCGCGATGCCATGTTTCGCGGCGAGAAAATCAACGTCACCGAGAAGCGCGCGGTTCTGCACGTTGCGCTCCGAGCGCCGCTCGGCGCGCGCATCGAGGTGGACGGCAAGAACGTGGTCCCCGAAGTCCACGAAGTTCTCGACCGCATGACGTTGTTTGCGAACAGGGTCCGGTCAGGCGAGTGGAAGGGTCATACCAACAGACGCATCAGGAACGTCATCAATATCGGCATCGGCGGATCGTATCTCGGCCCGGAAATGGCGTACCGCGCGCTCAAGCCTTTCAGCGATCGCGCCATGACGTTCCATTTCGTCGCCAATGTGGATGGTGCCGACTTCTTCGAAGCGACAGCTGGCCTCGACCCAGCCGAAACCTTGTTTATCGTGTCCTCGAAAACGTTCACCACGCTCGAGACCATGACCAACGCCGCGACGGCGCGGCGCTGGATCGTGGAGAAACTCGGATCCGACGCAGCGGTCGCGCATCACTTCGTGGCCGTCTCCACCAACGGCGAAGGGGTTCGCAAGTTCGGGATCGAGCCCGAGAACATGTTCGGGTTCTGGGACTGGGTCGGCGGGCGCTATTCGATGGACGGGGCGATCGGCCTTTCCACGATGATCGCCATTGGGCCAGAAAACTTTCGCGACATGCTCGCCGGCTTTCACGCGATGGACGAGCATTTCCGGAGCGCGCCGCCGCGCCAAAATCTGCCATTTCTTCTGGGGCTGCTTGCCGTCTGGTACAACAATTTCTTCGGCGCCCAGACCGTGGGCATCATGCCCTACTCGGCGCATCTCGGCCGCTTTCCCGCCTACCTGCAGCAGCTGCAGATGGAAAGCAACGGCAAGCACGTCGAATTGCGGGGCGCGCCCGTCGCCTATGAGACGGGCCCCATCGTGTGGGGCGAGCCCGGAACCGATGGTCAGCACTCGTTTTATCAGTTGATCCATCAAGGTACGAAGCTGATCCCGTGCGACCTCATCGGCTTTTTGCGGCCGCTAAGTCCACTCGCGGATCAGCATGATCTTTTGATGGCGAACCTCTTTGCGCAGGCCGAGGCTCTGGCGTTTGGCAAGACGGCCGCGGAGGTCGCGGCCGAGGGCGTGCCCGATTGGCAGGTGCCGTTCCGAGTCTTCGAGGGAAACCGGCCGACGAACGTCATTCTTGCCGATCGGCTCGATCCGCGAACCCTTGGTGCCCTCGTGGCGCTCTACGAGCACAGCGTGTTTACCCAAGGTGTCATCTGGAATATCGACAGCTTCGACCAATGGGGCGTCGAGCTCGGCAAGGTCCTGGCGCTCAAAATCGCGAAGGAGCTCGATCCGGCACATGCCGAGGCTTCCAGGCATGACAGCTCCACGACTGCACTTATCGCGCGCTATCGCGCATCGCGCGCGGGAGATCGCCCATGACTCTCGCTTATCCCCGGCCGCTCTTCCTGATGCCGTTCGATCACAGGACCAGCTTCGTGAAGGCGATGTACGGCTTAACGATGCCCCTCACCTCCGCCCAGAAGGCGGTCGTCGAGGCGGGAAAGACCGTCATCTATGACGGGCTCAAGCTCACGATCGCGAAGGGCGTCGTAGGTAAGGCCGCCGGCGTTCTCGTCGACGAGGAATTTGGTGCCGCGATTTTGCGGGACGCCAAAGAACGCGGCCTTGTCACTTGCGTCGCGGTGGAGAAAAGCGGACAGGAAGAATTCGCTTTCGAATACGGCGATGAGTGGCAGCTGCATATCGACAGCTTCGCGCCGACCTTCGCAAAAGCGCTTCTCCGATATAATCCGGAGGGCGACCAAGCGATGAACCGCCGCCAAGCGGCGCATCTGAAACAGGTCGCGGATTACTGCCATCGCCGCGGATACGGTTTCCTCGTCGAGCTGCTGGTGCCGATGACGCGCGAGCAATCTGACCGGCTCGGGGGCGACCGGCGCGTCTATGATCGCGACCTGCGTCCATCGCTCATGATCGCCACCATCAAGGAGCTGCAGCAAGCGGGTGTCGAGCCCGACATCTGGAAGATCGAGGGTCTCGATCGGCGGGCCGATTGCGAGGCCGTGGTCGCGGCGGCGCGCCGGGAGGGACGCGATGCCGTCAATTGTATCGTGCTCGGCCGCGGGTCCGACGAAGCCGGAATCCTAAGTTGGCTCCGCGCTGCAGCGCCGGTGCCTGGTTTCATCGGCTTCGCCGTCGGCCGTACCACGTTCTGGGATGCGCTCGCCGGCTTGCGTGACGGCAAGATCGACCGCGACGCCGCGGTCGGGGCGATTGCCAACCGCTATGCGGAGTGGGTGCGCACATTCACGAGCGCG
>Ga0335079_10000633_pt1 | contig 40358 bp, 34 predicted proteins | sample Lox_Sample_33_FD_206719 | JGI IMG/M metagenome (GOLD analysis project Ga0335079, IMG submission 206719) | Soil microbial communities from Loxahatchee National Wildlife Refuge, Florida, United States - Lox_Sample_3.3 | ecosystem: Environmental > Terrestrial > Soil > Wetlands | place: USA...
ATGACGATCTGCCTCAGCTCCGCCTCAATCCCACATACCGGCGCCTGCTTGCGCGCGACGCTGCCGATCGCGACGTCCGCAACTATGTCAAAGAACGGTTCACGGCGGCCATTCAGCTGATGAAAAACATCGAACAGCGCAAGCACACCATCGTGCGCGTCTGCCAATCGATTCTGCGCCGCCAGGGCGACTATCTTGACTACGGTCCCGATCACCTGAAGCCGATGATGATCAAGGAAGTCGCGGAAGAGGTCGGCGTGCATCCCTCGACGGTCAGCCGGGCCGTCGCCAACAAATACGTTCACACGCCGCAGGGCGTTCTCGAGCTTCGCAGTTTCTTCTCGGAGTCGGTGAATGGGCCGCAGGGCAGCGAAATGTCGCTCCTTTCGCTGAAGCGGCGCGTGAAGCAAATGATCGAACAGGAAGACACGGCACACCCGCTCACCGACGACCAGATCACCAAGAAATTGAGTGACGAGGGCATCCACGTGACGCGCCGGACCGTCGCCAAGTATCGCGAAGATTTGCGCATCCCCAGCACGCACCGCCGGCGTGTGAAGGGTTAGCGTCTGCCGCCGTGGCCCGCTCCCAACGGAAACGCGATTCGCGCCAGCTTGTAATTCTCACCGGTCTTTCCGGTTCCGGCAAAGGCTCCGTCCTGAACACCTTCGAGGATCTGGGTTTTTATTGCGTCGATAATCTTCCCGTCGCCCTGATCCCCGTCTTCAGCGAACTCTACGACGAAGGCCGCGGTGAAATCGAACGCGCCGCGCTGCTCGTCGACGCCCGCGAAGGCGAGCAGATCGAAAAGCTGCCTATCCTCTATCGCTCTCTTGCCAGCGACCACCCCGCGACCCTGGTGTTCATCGAGGCGAGTGACGAAGCCCTGATGCGCCGCTTCAGCGAGACGCGCCGGCCCCACCCGCTCGGCCTCGGCCTTTCGGTTGCCGAGGGCATCCGCGAAGAACGCCGCCGCATGGCGCCGATTCGCCGCCTCGCGGACGTCATCATCGATACGACGAAGTTCAACGTCCACGAGTTGCGCCAGTTCATCATCGATCGCTTTCAGAAGCCCGGACGCCGTCCGCTGCTCGTTTCTGTGGTCAGCTTCGGCTTCCGCTACGGCATTCCTGCCGACGCCGACCTCGTTTTCGACGTGCGCTTCCTCCCCAATCCGCACTTTATTCCTCGGCTGCGGCCTTACAGCGGGAAGGATCGCCGCGTGGCGCGTTATATCCGTTCGTTTCCGCAGACGCGCGAATTTCTGCGCCGGATCGAGAGCCTTCTGCTCTACTTGATCCCGCACTACATCAACGAGGGGAAAAGCTACCTGACTGTCGCGCTCGGATGCACGGGCGGCAGGCATCGTTCCGTGGCCCTTGCGGAAGTGATTCGCACGAATTTGCATCGCAAGGGTTTTGCCGCTAAGGTCGTACACCGCGACCTGGAGAAGAGCTCGAGCTGACGATGCCGCATCGAAACCCCATGGCAAAGGCGCGCGTCCGAAAGACCTGAGCATGCGAACGATTCCGCCAAAGACCGATCGCGAAGAACTCAGTCGCCTGCTCGGCTACGTTCGTCCCTACACTCCTCTCATGACCCTGGGCGTTCTCCTGCTGGCGGTGATGGGTGCGATCGATGGCCTTACTGCCTTCGCCATCAAGCCGGCTTTGGACGTAATTCTCAATCCCGCGTCTACGGTTCAAAATCTCGCTCTGTTCACGATCCCGGGCACCAATCACGTCGTTTCGTTGAACTCGTTTGTGCCCTCGCGCGTTCACCATGTCTGGTCCGTTTTCGCCCTCGCCCTCCTCTTCATGTTCTTGATAAAGGCCGTTGCCGAATTCTTTGGCGTGACCTTGATTCAATATGCTGGCCTTTCCAGCGTCACCGACCTCCGCAACCGCGCCTACAGCAAGGTCGTTCAGCAGCCGGTTGGCTTCTTCGAGCACAATCCCGTCGGGCGCGTCATGTCGGCCGTTCTCACCGACATCGAGCAGATGCGCGGCGCATTCTCCGAATACTTCGCCGACTTCTTCCGTCAGATTTTCAATCTCCTGTTCTTCGTGCTCGTCGTGCTCGTCATCGACTGGCGCATGGCGATCGCTTCGGCTGTCGTCATTCCTCTCGTCGTCTGGCCTGTCAACAAGCTTGGCCGCAAGATCCGGCAATCCGCCGAGAAGAGCCGCTCGAAGCTTGCCGACCTCAGCCACATCCTGCAGGAAACGATCAGCGGGAACCGCGTGGTCAAGGCTTTCGGCATGGAAGGCTTCGAAATCCGCAAATTCCAGGGAGCCGCGCGCAGCCTGTTACGTGAAAACATGCGCTGGATTCGCGCCTTCGCGGCCACGTCGCCGTTGATGGATCTCCTCGGAGCCGTGGTTATTTCCGGTATCCTTCTATTCGCCCGCGGCGAGATCAAAGTCAGCCGCATGTCCATCGGTTCGTTCGGTGCCTTCACGTTCGCACTCTTCAAGGCATATGAGCCTCTGAAACGCCTCGGCAACATCTATCAGCTCTTCCTTCAGGCCGCGGGAATTTCCGCTCAAGTATTCGCTTTCATCGACTTGCCCGAAGAGCGCCTCGAAACGCCCGGCGCGAAAACATTGCCCCGTTTCTCGAAGTTGATCGAGTTCGATTCGGCGAGCTTCTCGTATGACAGCGGTCCGCTCATCTTGAAGGACATCGACCTGAAGGTTCGCGCCGGAACCGTTGTCGCGATTGTGGGCTCGAGCGGCGCGGGCAAGACAACTCTCGTGAATTTGCTCCCGCGCTTCAATGAAGCCACCTTCGGCTCCGTTCGCATCGATGGCTTTGACGTTCGCGATGTGACCCTTCGTTCCCTGCGGGAACAAATGGCCATCGTCACGCAAGAAACAATTCTGTTCAATGATACGGTTTGGAACAATCTCTGCTATGGTCGTCCCAACATGCCAGAGGAAAAAGTCACAGCCGCCGCGAAGGCCGCCCTCGCTCACGACTTCATCACTCAATTGCCGAGCGGCTACCAGACTCTCATCGGCGATCGCGGCCAGCGCCTTTCGGGCGGCCAGCGCCAGCGGCTCGCCATCGCGCGCGCGCTGCTGAAGGATGCGCCCATCCTGATCCTCGACGAAGCCACTTCCGAGCTCGATTCCGAATCTGAGTTGCTCGTCCAAAGCGCTCTCAATAACCTGATGACCGGCCGCACCGTCTTCGTCATTGCTCACAGGCTTTCGACGATCCGCCGCGCCGACATCATCGCAGTTCTGGACGGCGGCACCATCTGTGAGCGCGGCACGCACGAGGACTTGCTCGCCAGCGGCGGCGTTTACGCGCGCCTCTACGACATTCAATTCCGCGATGTCGAGCCCGCGGCGCGCGCGGCGGAGTCTTGATCATGTCAGGCGCCGGCTCGCAATCCGCCTCCACTGCCCCTTCGCAACCCCGCGCTACGGGCCTCAAGTCGATGACCGGCTACGCCCAGGCGCGTGCTGTCGAAGACGGATGGACCCTGCGCGTTTCCGTGCGCAGCGTGAATCACCGCTTTCTCGATTTACACCTGCGCGTCCCGGACGGCTTCGAGCCGGTCGAACCCGCCATCCGGCAGATCATTCGCGAGCGCATTCGGCGCGGCCACCTTGACGTTGCCGTTCATTACGAACTCGAAGGTCCGGCGGCCGTCGGCGTGAATCAGGAGGTTGCCGCTGCTTACGTCGAAGCCGCCAGCGCGCTGCGCGCCAAGTTCGGATTGTCCTCGGAACCGGATATCGCTGCGATTCTCCGTTTGCCGGGGGTGATTGGCCCGGCTGCCGCGTCCCTCGAAGACGAGCTCGCGAAACTCGAGAGCGCCGTGTCCCGCTGTCTCGTCGAAGCGCTCGACAAGCTCGATCGCATGCGCGAGCGCGAAGCCGACCACTTGCGCGAAGAAATGGTGTCGCGGCTGCAGAGAATCGCGAGTCTCGCGAACCGCGCGGAGACTCTGGCCGAACGCGCGCGTCCCACCTTTGCGAAGCGCCTCGAAACGCGCGTTCGCGAGCTTCTCGACGAATTGCAGCTTGATCCCGCGCGGCTCGCGCAGGAGGCGGCCCTTGCCGCAGAGCGCAGCGACGTTTCCGAGGAGCTGGCGCGGCTTCGCAGCCACGTCCAGCAGTTCGAATCGCTGTTGGCGGGCGGCGCGGATGTCGGCAAGAAGCTGGACTTCCTGTTGCAGGAGATGCAGCGCGAGACGAACACGCTGCTTTCGAAAACTCCCGGGAACGATGCCGAAGGCCTCGAGATTACGCAGGGCGGTCTGGAGATCAAGTCGGAAATCGAAAAGCTGCGTGAGCAGGTGCAGAACATCGAATGAGCTCATCGGAACCGCTTGTTCTCATCGTTTCCGGCCCGTCCGGCTCCGGAAAATCGACGCTCGTGAAAAAGCTTCTCGAGCTCCCGGAAACGATGCTGTCGGTTTCGTGCACTACGCGGGAGCCGCGGAAGACGGAGAGCGACGGCAAGTGGTACAATTTCGTCTCAGAAGCGGAATTTCAACAGATGGTGTCGCGCGGCGATTTTCTCGAGTACGCGCAGGTTTTCGGAAAGAACTGGTACGGAACGCCTCGCAAGTGGCTGGATGAAGCGAGGACGAAGAAAAAGGATCTCGTGCTCGAGATTGATGTGCAGGGGGCGCATCAGGTCAAGCAGAAGGTGCCGGGCGCGATTGCCATTTTTGTCCTGCCCCCGTCCAAAGAGGAGCTGGAGCGCCGTATCCGTGCTCGCGGTCAGGACTCGGACGATGAAATTCGCCGCCGCCTCGAACGCGCGCGGCAGGAGATGCTGAGCTACAGCATCTACGACTTTGCGGTGGTCAATGACGATCTTGCGCGCGCCGGCACCGAGGTTCAGGCCATCGCGCTCGGTTCACGTTGCCGCGTGGCACGGAACGAAGATAGAATTCGCCGGATTTTGATGTCCTTTGGAGGCTGACTTTCTCATGGCCGTTTCTAGAGAGGCACCGGATAGCCAGTTTGCCTATGTAGTTGTGGTGGCGCGCCGGGCGCGCCAGTTGATGATTGGCGGCAGGTCGCTGGTGGAGAACCCGAAGTCCCGCAAGACCACGCGCATCGCCGAAGAAGAATTGCAGAGGGGCCTTCTCGAATACGAGACGCCCGAGCTTCACGACGAAGCCGAAGAAAAGGACGGCAAGCGGCGCAAGTAAGCACCCTGGCCGCGGACTCCATGAAAGTCGCTCTCGGCGTTACCGGCGGCGTCGCAGCCTATAAGGCCGCCGAACTCGTCCGCCGGCTTCAGCAGGAAAAGCTCGACGTGCAGGTCGTGATGACCCGCGCCGCTCAGCAGTTTGTTGCTCCGCTGACGTTCGCCGCGCTTACGGGCAAGAAAGTCATCACGGAGATGTTCGCCGCCGGCGACGCGGCGCCCGCCAACGTCGAGAGCGCCATCGAGCACATTGCCGTCGCGCAGCGCATTGATCTTCTTCTTGTCGCGCCCGCCACTGCCGACATTCTCGGTAAGTTCGCGCACGGAATCGCCGACGATTTTCTCACCACGCTGTATCTGGCTACGAAGGCGCCGGTCGCGGTTGCGCCGGCGATGAACGTCAACATGTGGGAGCACGCGTCGACGCAGGAGAATCTCGCTGCCCTGCGCGCCCGGGGCGTTCACGTCATCGAGCCCGACGAAGGCTATCTCGCCTGCGGTATGACCGGCGCGGGTCGGCTCGCTGCCACCGAAACGATCGCTCGAAAAGTCTGCGAAATTCTCGGACTCCGCTCCGACCTCGCGGGTCAAACTGTACTCGTTACCGCCGGCCCCACATGCGAGGATCTCGATCCCGTCCGCTTCCTGACGAACCGTTCCTCCGGCAAAATGGGTTACGCGCTGGCGGAAGCGGCGATTCGCCGCGGCGCGCGCGCGACCCTGGTCAGCGGTCCGACGGATTTGCCTGCTCCGGAAGGAGCGGATTGGGTCCCCGTTCGCTCGGCGGAAGAAATGCGCCGCGCGGTTCAAGCTCACGCAGCCGAAGCGAACATCGTCATCATGGCGGCTGCTGTTGCGGACTATCGTCCCGCCGCGCCTCACACGACGAAGATCAAGCGCTCCGGTGAGCGCTTGACCCTGGAGCTCGAACCAACTCCTGATATCCTCGCCGAGCTTTCTCGCGACAAGGCGAATGGCCTCCTGATTGGCTTTGCCGCCGAAACGGATAGCCTGGCCGAAAACGCGCGCGCGAAGCTTGCGCGCAAGGGCGTGGACATGATTGTCGCCAACGACGTCACGCAGGAAGGTGCCGGCTTCGACGCCGACACCAACGTCGTCACCCTTTTCCTTCGCGACGGCCGCGAAATCGCGCTCCCGAAGCTCAGCAAGCTCCAAGTGGCCCACCGCATCTTCGACCACGCCCTCGATCTTCAGCGTCGACGCTGAGCGCCACCGCTTCCCAAGCGCGATAACTTCGCCTCAAACCTACACTCCCTGTGCTAAATTCTCTCGCGGCGAATCGTCCTGATGGAGGCGCGTTGAACTCGAACAATCGCACCAATCTCGAATCCTGGCTCCGCTATGCCGATGATCTTGGCCTTGGCCCGTACTATCGTTATCGGGCCTCGTCGCAACTGTCGCCGGCGGAAACTCCTTCGATCCCTTCGGCGCAAACAACGCCTGTCGCTGCTCCCGCGAAGTCTCCCGCCGCGTCGCTCCGCTATTCGCCGCCGCTGTCGTCTCCGGCGCCTTTGCCGCGCGTTGTGCAGGTTGCCACAGGTCCGTCGCTTTTTGACGAGCGGATCGAAAACGACTCGCTTGAGCGCATCCGCGCCGACATCGGCGACTGCACCCGTTGCAAGCTTCACAAGGCTCGCACCAACATCGTGTTTGGCGTCGGCAATCCCAAAACCGAGCTTGTCTTCGTGGGAGAGGGCCCGGGCCACGACGAAGACGTGCAGGGCGAGCCTTTCGTTGGCCGCGCCGGAAAGCTCCTCACGCAGATGATCGAAGCGATGGGCCTTCGCCGCGCCGATGTTTACATCTGCAACGTCGTGAAGTGCCGCCCTCCGGAAAATCGTCTGCCCGAGAAGGACGAGATCGAAACCTGCTCGCCCTTTCTCGTTCGCCAGCTTTCCGTGATTCAACCGAAGGTGATCTGCTGCCTCGGCGCGTGCGCCGCGCAGACGCTTCTAGCCACGAACCAGGGCATCTCTCGTTTCCGCGGCGAATGGTTCGATTACCGTGGCTCGAAACTCATCGCCACGTACCATCCCGCCTATCTTTTGCGCAATCCCAACGCGAAGGGCGAAGTTTGGAAGGATCTCCAAAAGGTCATGTCTGTTCTCGGCCTACAGCCCAGGCCGCGCCGCTAGCTCCGATGCCTGCGCCATCCATGAGTCTCTCTCGATAGCATGGGAATCCTTCTCGGATTGACGGGTGCCATCTCCTGGGGGCTTGCCGATTTTGCCGCGCGCTTTGCCTCGCGCCGCGTTGGCGCATATCGCACCCTGTTCTTCATGCAGTTTATCGGCTTGGTCGTCTTGTCCGTCTATCTTGAGTTGACGGGCGGCATCTCGCGCGGCGTTGCGCCGGGATGGCAACCGTGGGCCCTCGCGGCCTTTTCCGGCGTGGTTAACACCGTCGCCTCGCTCTCGCTCTATTATTCGTTTCAGATCGGCGTGATGAGCATCGTCGCACCCGTCTCCTCGAGTTATCCCGCGCTGACGGTTGCGCTCGCGCTGCTGAGCGGTGAACGCCTTAAGCCGTTGGGCGCGATTGGCATCGCCGTCACACTAGCCGGAGTAATCCTTGCCGCAACGTCCTTCGCGCCAAAGGTCAACGGCGCAGCGGGTGCTGCGGCGCCGACCGAGCGCGCTCACCTCACGAAGGGCGTCGGCTGGTCGCTCGTCGCTGCCCTCGGATTCGGATTCCTTTTCTGGTTCCTCGGTTTTCACGTCGTCCCGGTTGCCGGCAGCGCCTTTTCGGTTTGGATGATCCGGCTGTCATCGTTCTCCACTCTCGCGCTCGTCGCGGCTCCCGCTCGCCAGACTCTCCGGGTCCCGCGCGGCAGCGTTTGGTGGTTCTTGCTTGCTGTGGGAGTCATGGACACAGTCGCGTTCGTCGCCAACAACGCCGGCCTCCATACGGGCCAGGTTTCCGTCGTCAGTGTTCTGGCCTCGCTCTATGGCGCGGTCACTGTGCTGCTCTCGTGGATTTTTCTCCGCGAACGCCTGGAGCGCACGCAGTGTTTCGGCATCGTTTTGATCTTTGCCGGGATAGTCTTCGTCAGTCTCTAGCTGCCTCCGCGGTGGAATCAAACTGCAAGACAACGACCACCAGCTTCAGAGCATCTCAGGACAGGCTGGCGATTCCTCTCCGAGGTGGACGATGCGCAAACTCTGCGTAATCTTGGCGGTCTTTGCTTGCAGCACCTTCTTCGCGGGCTCCGCTCGCGCGCAAGATACCGTGGAAGTCTTCGGCGGATACTCGTACCTGCGCCCGTCGCTCGCCGTGCAGGCAACTATCGTATGCCCGGTGGGGACGCTTCCGCCGTGTCCTGTGACCACCACCGACACGCACCCGAACCTGAACGGCTGGGAATTTTCCGGCGTCTACAATGCGTACAAGTGGCTCGGTGTTGTCGCCGATTTTAGCGGCCACCACGGAACTGTGGACGGCGCGAGCACGCACTTGAATGCCTATCTCTTTGGCCCGCAGGTCAGGTTCCCCGGACGCGTTTCGCCATTCGCGCACCTGCTGCTCGGGGGCGCGCATGAGACCGTCGCGTCAAGCACTACTATCCCCGTGATTCCCTCGTCGGCCAGTGCCTTTGCCGCTGCGGTGGGAGCGGGAATCGATATCCACGTCGCGCCGCTCGTCTCCTTTCGGCCCATTCAAATCGATTACTTGATCACGCGTTTCGGCTCCAGCACTCAGAATCAACCTCGCGTCTCGGCGGGCGTTGTATTCCACTTCTGACGCACCTCCGGACTTTCCGCTGATTGCGCGGACACGATTCTTCGAGTAGGCTCGCTGTTTCCAGCGACGTATCGGAGAAAGCGAGGGAGCATGCCGAAAAATCGCGTTCGCGTCGAACTACCGTGTCTTCTGCTGATTTTGCTTCTCGGCTCTGTAGCGCAAGCTCTTGCCCAGACCGCCACGCCGCCATCGCTTGATGCCGGCGAGGAGGCGAAAATCACCAGGATGCTGGCGGATAGTGGCGCGCCCAGCGTTTCCATCGCGGTCGTCGAGCACGGCCAGTTGGCTTATGCGAAGGCCTTCGGAAAAGCCTCGCTCGATCCCGCCCGCATCGCGGATGCCGACACCCGTTACGCGGTGGGCTCGATCAGCAAGCAATTCACCTCCGCAGCCATTCTCTTGATGGCGCAGCAGGGCAGGCTCTCGCTCGACGACAAAGTCTCGAAGTATTTCCCGCAGCTGACGCGCGCGAATCAGATCACCGTCCGCGAGCTTCTCTCGCATACGTCCGGATATGAGGATTTCGCGCCGCAGGACTATATCATCCCCGAATGGACGAAGCCGACGACGCCGGAAGCAGTCCTCGACCAGTGGGCGAAAAAGCCGCTCGATTTCGACCCCGGCACGAAGTGGCAGTACAGCAACACCAACTACGTCCTCGCGGGACGCATTTTCGAGAAAGCCTCCGGCACCGGTCTGATGCCGTTCCTCAGGGAAAAAATCTTTGACCCGCTCGGCATGCAAACGGCCGGCGATTGCAGCGTGGATAAGACCCCGGAAGATGCCGTCGCCTATACGCGCTACGGCCTTGGCCCGGCGCGTCCTGCCTTGCGCGAAGGACCGGGCTGGTATTTCGCCGCGGGAGAACTCTGCATGACGCCGTCCGACCTCGCGAAGTGGGACATCGCGTTCTTGAATAAGCAGATACTCAGTGCCGAGTCGTATGGCGAATTCACGCGCGAAGTCTATCTCGCGAACGGCGATGCCACACATTACGCCCTGGGCCTTCAGATCGGTCAGTTCGACAATATTCCGAGGATCGCTCATGGGGGCGAGGTTTCCGGGTTTCTCGCGCTCAATTGGGTTTACCCGACGCGCAACGCTGCCGTGATCGTGCTGTCCAATCAGGACGGCATCAGCTTGATCGGGCGGATTGGAGAGGAGGTCTCCCGCTGGGTTCTCGAGCCGGAGAAGCGCGCGAGCGGCGATCAAGCCTCGCCCGCGGAGCTACAGCAGGTCCGAGGCATCCTCGAAGGCTTGCAGCAGGGGACGATCGATCGGGCGCTATTCACGGGCAACGCGAACTTTTACTTCAGCGACGTGGCCCTTCGCGACATGCAATCGTCGCTCTCGCCTCTCGGACGCCTTACATCCGTAACGCGGACCCGCGAATCCTTGCGCGGCGGCATGGCTTTTCGCCTGTATCGCGCGCAGTTCGAAAAGAAGGCGTTGATCGTGACGGTCTATCTCACTTCGGATGGACACTATGAGCAGTTTCTCGTCGAGGAGCAGTTCTAGAGGCTCGCTCGAGGTGATGGGGGTCGAATTTGAATCCGATCACACATTTTCTAACCGCGTGGGCCGTTGCGAACACGGTTCCCGCTCTCGGCGTCAAAGACCGGGCGATCGTCACGTTGGCGGGAGTTGTTCCTGATATCGACGGGCTGGGTGCGATTCCGGACCTGCTCACGCTGTCTTGCTTGGCGCACGGGGCATTCGCCGCTCGAAATGGTGTCCGCGCGCGCAGACAGGGCGTTGGTCGCAGCCATCCGGAACCGGTTTCCGCGCTGATGGAAGCTGCGGTCTGAGGTTCGCCGGTCGGCAACCCGGTAGTTCCACTCGCCGCCGCAAAAGCCTATAATTAGTTTATAGGGCTGGGTTAGATCCTCAAACGCAGTGAGACGGAGGATATATGCAAGCAGACCGTGTGGACGTCTCCTGGGATCAGGGAAAAGCAAGTTGGCTCGTTCGGATTGCGAGCGGTGAAGAAGTGATTCGTCGTCATTGCAGCATGCCGAAAGACGCCGATGAGCAAACGCTTCGCTCGGCCGTCCAGAAAACGGCGCGGGACGAAGGCTACGAAAGCGGCGTGATCAACATTCAGCGGTAACCAGCATTGCACGCCTCGCTTACCGGGAGGGGCGGTTTTGGGGCACCGCCCCTGCAGGAGTGTATCCGCGGCGGGAATGTTAGAGCTTCGGCAGGACGATCCCTTGCTGTGCCTGGTATTTGCCTTTCTTGTCCTTGTAGGAAACCTCGCAGGGTTCGTCCGACTCGAAAAACACGACTTGGCAGAGACCTTCGTTCGCGTAGATTCGCGCCGGCAGGGGAGTCGTGTTGCTGATTTCCAGCGTCACGAATCCTTCCCACTCCGGCTCGAACGGCGTCACGTTGACGATGATCCCGCACCGCGCGTACGTTGACTTTCCCACGCAGATCGTCAGCACGTTCCGCGGAATCCGGAAATACTCCACCGATCTCGCCAACGCGAACGAATTGGGCGGCACGATGCACACCGGGCCCTTGAACTCCACGAACGACTTCGCGTCGAAATGCTTCGGGTCGACGATCGACGAATTAACGTTGGTGAAAATCCGAAACTCGTCCGCCACCCGCATATCGTACCCGTACGACGAGACTCCGTAGCTGATCACGCCGTCGCGAACCTGGCGGTCCTCGTACGGCTCGATCATTTTGTGCTCCAGAGCCATCCTCCGAATCCATTTGTCAGACTTGACCGACATCAAACCCCTCTCTCGTGAAAGATTGCCGTCCTCTGAAACCCGCTGCAGCCGGTTGCGCGGATAAGGCTGCGCAGTGTATTACACCGGGAGCGGCTTGACAACCCGCAACCCCCTGTCTAGCATAGGTTTCCGGTTCGCGGGAGGTATTGTGATCAAGCTCGACATCGTGAACGCAATCGTCCAGAAGACCACCGTCACTCGCGCCAAGGCCGAGCAGGCGGTGGAGACCGTCTTCGAGGCCATGAAAAACGCCCTCGGCCGTGGCCACCGCATCGAGCTCCGCCGCTTCGGCGTCTTCAACGTCAAGCGCCGCAAGACCGGCATCGGACGCAATCCTCGCACCGGCCAGCAAGTCAGCATCCCGCCCGGAAAAGCTGTCCGCTTCAAGCCCGGCAAGGAACTTCAATCGCTTCCGCCTGAGAAGTCCTGAGGACAGCCGCGTCGAAATCGGCCATCTCGAAAGCCGTACCCCTGCGCTGTGGCCGCGCATCCAACGAGTACGTATGAGCGCCCAGGGCGACGCGAACGGCAACGGCCATGGCCGGCTCCCGCTCGACGTTCTCGAAATGCGCTTTCCGCCGCGCGCTGAGCCGCCTCCCTATCACCCGCGCAAGCGTCCTCTCTGGCCGGCGCTGATATTCTTTCTTCTGACCGTCGTTTCAACCCTCGCCGTCGGCTCCGAATTTGCCATTTCCTACGCTGAGAACCGCGAACCCTTTTCCGGCACGGCCGATCCTTTTGCGATGATGCTGGTGCCGTTCAAACATCCCGACCTGCTCGTCCTCGGCGTTCCGTTTTCTTTTACCCTGCTTACGATTTTGATGGCGCACGAGCTCGGCCACTATTTCGCCTGCAAGATCTACGGCATCGACGCCAGCTACCCCTATTTCATTCCCGCCCCGACGTTGTTCGGCACGTTCGGCGCTTTCATTCGCATCCGTTCGCCCATCACGACGCGCCGCGCCTTGTTCGACGTCGGCCTCGCCGGGCCCGTCGTGGGCTTCGTTCTCGCGGCGCCTGCGATGGCTTTCGCTGTGGCCACTTCAAAAGTCGCGCCTAACGTCGAGCAGAACGCCAACATTCTCTTCGGTGTTCCGCCCCTGATGCGCGGGCTGATCGCGCTCTTTCATCCCGGCATCAACCCGCAATGGGTGTTGCTCAATCCGATCGGCCGCGCTGCATGGGTGGGTCTGTTTGCGACGGCGCTGAACTTGCTCCCGGCGTGGCAACTCGACGGCGGCCACATCGTCTACAGCCTCGCAAGCGGATTTCATCGCCGTATCTCGCTGGCCGTCTCCCTCACTCTCATTGCGTTCGGAATTTATTATTGGCGCGGATGGATTTTGTGGGGCGTTCTGCTCGCGGGCCTGTCCTTACGCTTCCGGCACCCGCCGCTCTACGACCCCTGGGAACGCCTCGACCCCACGCGGCGCGCGTGGGCCGTCGCTGCTCTCGTGATTTTTGTCCTGTGCTTCACGCTCTGGCCGGCAACGAACCCATAGCCGGCCCGTCCCCGCATCACATCAGAGTGGCTGGGTCCACATCGACGATCACCGCCGTGTCGGGAATCTCCTTCGCTGCGCAGAAATCCACTGCTCCGCTCAGCGCTTGTGCCAGCGCCGACCGCTGCGGCGACTTCAGCACAAACTGGAAGCGATAATCCTTCCGCAGCCGCGCCAGCGGAGCCGCCGCCGGCCCCAGAATCTTCACGCCGCGCTCTTCGAATGGCGCGAAATAGCCCGCCAGCGCGCGCGACCATCGGATCGCGTTCTCGATTTTCCGGTCCCGGATCAGGACGCTCGCCAGCGCCGCAAATGGCGGGTAGTGCAGCATTCGCCGGAAATGCGCCTCCTTGTCGTAGAACGAGACGTAGTCCTGCTGTGCGGCGTACTGAATCGCGTAGTGTTCCGGATAGTACGTCTCCACCAGAACTTCCCCCGAAAGGTTTCCGCGCCCCGCGCGGCCTGCCACTTGCGTCAGCAATTGGAATGTTCGCTCGGCCGCGCGAAAGTCCGGGCGCCCCAGCGCCAAGTCCGTCGCGACCACTCCCACCAGCGTCACGCGCTGAAAATCGTGGCCTTTCGCCACCATTTGTGTTCCCACGAGAATATCGAGATCGCCCTCGGCAAACGCGCCCAGAACCTGCTGATACTCGCGCTTCGTCCGAACCGTATCGCGGTCCAGCCGCGCGATGCGCGCCTGCGGAAACTGCTGCCTCAAGTATTCGTCGACGCGCTCGGCCCCGTCGCCCACGAAATACATGTACTCGCCGTTGCACTTCGGGCATTGCTTCGGCGGCCGAACCCAGAAGCCGCAATAGTGGCATTCCATGCGCTGACGGCTCTTGTGGTACGTCAGCGCAATGCTGCAATCCCGGCACTGCACCACCGCGCCACAGCTCCTGCAGAGCAGCGACCAAGAGTAGCCGCGCCGGTTGATCAGCACCATCGCCTGCGTCGATTCTTCCAGCCGCAGCGCGATTGCCGCGCGCAGCGATTCGGACACCGGCGTCGCCTTGTGCTGGCGGCGAAAATCCTCGCGCAGGTCGATGATACGCACGTCCGCCAGCGGTCGGTTCGCCACTCGCTGCGTCAATTCGAGCAATCGATACTTTCCCCCGCGAGCGTTATGGTAGCTCTCGAGCGAAGGCGTCGCGGAACCGAGCAGCGCCACGGCGCCCTCGATTCGCGAGCGGTACACCGCGACGTCGCGGCCGTTGTACCGCGGCGTCTCCTCTTGTTTGTAGGCGGTTTCCTGCTCTTCGTCCACGATGATCAAGCCCAAATCCTCGAGCGGCGCGAACACGGCCGACCGCGTCCCCACCACCACGCGCGCTTCTCTGTTGCGCACGCGCCACCACTCGCGCGCGCGCTCCACGTCCGGCAGCGCGCTGTGCAGCACCGCCACGCTCGCGCCGAACCGTGCGCGGACTAACCGTCCGATCCACAGCGTCAGCGCGATTTCAGGAACCAACACGATCGCCGATTTCCCGCGCGACACCGCTGCGTCGATCGCGCCGAGATAGACTTCCGTTTTGCCGCTGCCCGTCACGCCGTGCAGCAGCCCCGCCATGAACTTGCCGCCCACGATCCATCGCCAAATCTCGCCGAGCGCCTCCTTCTGTTCGGAATTCAGCACGTTCGCCGGCGGCGTGAAATCCGTATCCCACGGATCCTCTTCCGTTGTGAGCGGCTCTTCCCACGCGAGCAGCCGCCCCGCCTTTTCGAGCCTCTGAATCACGGAGCGTGACGCGTCCGCCTTTTCGAGCAGGATGCCGAGCGGAAGCGGCCCGCGCGTCGTCAGAACCTCGCGAATCCGCTCTTCCACGGGAGTCGCCGTGGGTTCCTTATTTCCGTCATTCCACGCGATGATTTTGTGCACGCGCGCCTTCCGGTGATGCGCCGCTTCGCGCGCGGTCAGCAGCCCGCGACGGACCAGCCGCTCCACCGCCGCTTCGCCTCCAGGCCAACGTCTTACGCGCGCCGACGAAGCCGGCTCGCCCTTTTCCTCGAATCGCCGCAGCAGCGCCAGATCCTGCGCCTCCATGTCGGCGGCGCCTGTCGCGAGCGCCAATTGCGCCAGATGCGCCCGGCCAGCCTCGGTCAGCGAATATTCGCGGTCGTGCCGGAACTCGATTTCGGGAGGCAGCATCGCGCGCAGCGTCTCCCCAATCGGCGCCACGTAATAGCGGCTGATCCACTGGCCAAGCTCGATGAGTTTCGGCGAGAGTGCGGGCCGCGGGTCCATCACCTCGGCGATTTCCCGGATGCGCGAGCCGGCTGCCGCCTCCGACGGCCGCGCTGACTCGCCGATCGCCACGCCAACCATCGCCCGGTTGCGAAACGGCACCACCACCCGCCGCCCGATCAGCGATTCGCCGTTTAGTGATGCAGGAAGGACGTACGTGAAGGTCGAGCGCAGAGGGACCGGCAGCGCGACCTCGCAATAACGTGGGGGCATGACTGCGTTGTAGTGTAGCAGCGAAACCTATCGCCTACGAAAAGCGCTTCGCGTGATGTAGGCGCGCTGCCTGTCGCCGGCCCACCGCAGGGCTGCGCCCCCTTTTCGACACTGAACGGACGACATGAGGATGTTTTGGGTGGGAGCCCCCGACTTTCAGTCGGGGGAGGACGGCCTTGAGGCCGCCCGAAAGAAGCCCGACAAAATGTCATGGGCTTCAGCCCTGGGATGTTTGAACCTCAGCGAGACCAATTCACTTCACGAACGGCGCCGTTTCGCCCCACTTTCCTTCGAACACGAACGACTCGAGTGGCTTCCGTGCTCGCGGCGCCGTTTCGCGCTCGCGCAATTCGTTCGGCAACGACGCCGGATCGCCGGGATAGCCCAGTGCGAATCCAGCCACCGCCTCATATCCCTCCGGAATCGACAGCAGCTCGCGCGCCTTGTCCGGAAGAATTCCCGCCATCTGGTGAAGCTGCAGACCCATCGCGGATGCTTGCGCCGCAAGGTTGGCCGCCGCTTGTCCTACGTCGTGAAACGCGTGGCGATTGTCCTGGCCGCTGTGCTCAAACTTCACCCGTGCCGCGCTCAGCCCGATCACCGGAGCCGTCTTCGCCCACGCGCGGTTGAATTCGATGAAACACTCGAGAACGCGATCGAAGCTCTTTCGGTCGTCCTTCGTCGCCACGATGAAAAACCATGGTTGCGCGTTGTACGATGACGCCGCCCACCGCGCCGCCTCGAACAGGCTCCTCAGCTTTTCCGGCTCGACTGGCCTGGGATCAAACGCCCTCGGACTCCACCGCTTGCTCAGTAGTTCGTGAATCGGCGCGGAAGTTTCCGCCCGCTTTTCCAGACCGCTCATAACTCCTCCCGATTTGAACGATGCAGCAGCGGAGCCCTTGATCCGAGCCCCGCGGCCTCATTGTTCTTCTTACGTTGCCTTCGCCTTGCTCGAATCCACCGAGTAGCCGCCGGCCCCATTCGCCGCGAGCAAAAGTAAGCCGCCCATAATCGCCAGGTTCTTCATGAAATGACCCTGGTTGTCCATCCGCTCCATGCCCTGCATCGCCCAGAAATTGTGGAACGCGAGCGTTGTTGGAATCAGGAAAACAAACAGGATCCACGACGCCAGCTTCGTCTGGAAACCCGCCAGGATCGTCAGGCCGCCCAAAATCTCGATCGCGGCTGCGATTCCCAACGCGACAGCCGGCATCGGAAATCCCTTCGCTGCCACGTACCCGGCCATCATCGAAAACGCCATGACTTTGGAAAGACCGCTCGCGATGAAAATCACGCTCAGCAGTACACGTCCGATCAACGCTACGCCGCTACCCGAAGAATTCGCCATTTCGCTATCTCCTCTTGAGAAGTTTTCTTACCCCAGGTCGAACAGCAAGACTTCCGACGAGTCCTTCGCTTCCACCCGCACTTCCGGTTCGTTCGAGAAGGCCGCACCATCCCCGGCCCTCAGTTCCTTCCCGTTCACGCGAACTGCCCCGCGCGCCACCTGCAGCCACGCGTGCCGTCCCGCTTCGAGCGCGTGTTTTGCCTCGCCGGCCTTGTCGAGCCGCGCGATGTAGAGGTCCGCGTCCTGATGAATCGTCACCGTAGCCTTCGGTCCCGCAACGTGATGGAACTTCCCGCGCAGCTCCGCGTCCGAAAACGCAAGCTGGTCGTATTCCGGCTTCAATCCCTTCCGTTCCGGCAGGATCCAGATTTGCAGCAGGTGTACCGGCTCCTTCGGCGACGGATTGAATTCGCTGTGCATCACGCCGGTTCCCGCGCTCATGTGCTGCAGCTCGCCCGGACGAATCACGCCGCTTCCACCCGTGCTGTCGCGATGCTCGATCGCGCCCTCCAGGATCCACGTCAGAATCTCCATGTCGCGATGCGGGTGCATCCCGAAACCTTGCTTCGGCGCGACCACATCCTCGTTCAGCACTCGCAGCGCGCGGAAGTTCACGTGCTCCGGGTCGTAATACTGATCGAAAGAAAATGTGAATCGAGTGTCCAGCCACGAAAGCTTGTTGCGCCCTCGCTCTTCACTCGGTCTGATTTGCAGCATGTTCTGCCTCCCTCTTCCTTCTTTCCTCGCACAATTCCTCGCCGCCCTTTCCAAGCTTCCGGCAGATGCGGCGCAGCTCCTCTTGTTCCGAATCGCTCAGCGCGGACATCACTTTGACGATCGCTTCCACGTGCTTCGGGAATACACGCGAGATTCGCTCCCGCCCCTCCACCGTCAGATGGATCTGGACCATCCGGCGGTCGTTTGCCTGCCGTTCCCGCCGCACCAACCCCTGCTTTTCGAGGTTGTTCACCACCAGTGTGATGTTTCCGCCGCTGCGCAGGAGCTTCTTCGCCACCGTCTTCTGGCACATCGGCCCCAGATGGTAGACGGCCTCCAGCACGGCGAACTGGCCCAACGTCAGGCCGTGGCTTTCGATGTCCGCCGCCAGCTTGTCCATCACCGAGTCCGACGCCCGAACCAGGTTGATATACGCGTTGAGCGCCCGAACTGACGTCTCGCAGCCTTGGTAGTGTGTCGGCATATCTTTAATAATCAGCTACTTAGCCAAGCCTCCGTGTCCGCCTCCGGCGGCCTTCCAAGCCTTCAGTCTGAAAGTTCGTTTAAGCTCAAACGAATAGATGCACCTCCCCTCCCTTGGGATTCACCTGCCGCGTCGGTGTCTGAGTGGGTCCCACCCGCTCTCCGTTCACTCGGCTTTTCCTCTGTGTCCTTCATGGTCCAGCCTCTTCCGTCTTTGCCCTTGAGGGCGTGTGCATGGACTTGACTCTTACTTCTGCCCTCTGCCTTCCAACTTCTGCCTTGTTCTCTGTGTCTCTGTGCCTCTGTGTCTCTGTGGCCAATCTTCAGCCTTCTTCGAATTTCGCGTATTGAACGCGAGCCGCGACAGGTCTAATCTCTCCCCCAGCAGGGGGTGGGCGCGGCACAGGTTTTTACCGTTTCCCTGTCTTGGGCTCGGCCGAAGCCGAACGGTGTCAGGCTGTACCACGTTGCTCACCCCGGAGTTCCCTATGGGCGAGATGCCGAAGCGGGCGCGTATGCCTGGATCAAAACTCCAATTGCGCGAAGTGGTTGAAAAATACCTCGCAGCGGCCGGCGGCTTCGGGCACGACGTGGCGCTCGGTTCGCTCGGTTTTTCGCGGGAGGAGATCGAGGACGCTTTCAGCCTCTTCGATGAGGACTACCACATCGGCCGCTTTTTCCACTTTCGCAACGCTGACGGCGAAAACTACACCATTGACGGTTTCCCCCAGACCCACATCTCCATCGACGCCGCCATCCAATCCATCCTTTAGGCGGGTTTCTCTGCGTACTCTGCGCCTCTGCGGTGAATCGCCTTCCGTCCCAAACTCACGCCGCCGAAGGCGGTCTTGCATGCTCTCAAATTTCAAATTTGAAATTTGAAGTGGCTCCGTTGAGATCCGTCCCTGAGCATCGGAGGCGCGGTTGTGCCCGGCCCGGCACGCAGCGTAGCAGAGTCCCGCGGCCGCCTTGGCCTCGCCCCAATCTCTGCTTGTTCCCGCCGTCGAGCCGCATTAACTTCAGATGTAATGGAATCGTCGGGGACTTCGCAGTTCCGGTCACCGCTCGCCGGCCTCGGGATATTTCTGCGCGATTTTCTTCCCGAGCAAAGTCTTCAGCTCTTGTTCCCCCTGGGCAGTTTCCTCCTTCTTCTCGGCGGAACGCATTTTTGGTACGAGCTTCAACTGCCGGGCGTTTCGGAGGCCTTGCGGCAATCGCCACGGTTCCCGGTTGACCCCTACGCCCTCCAACGGTTCACCCATGCGCTCACCGCCTGGGCTGGGCTAGCGGACCTGCTCGCCCGAAATTTCGCGCAGTTTGCTTTTCTTGCCAGCCTGATTCTCTGGGTGTTGAATATCCCCAAAGCGGCGTCAAGATTTGCTGCCTGGGTTTTCCTTCCAGCTTGCCTTGCTCTCGTAGCTTTCCCTGTCTACATGATTGCGACCGCCCGCCAACGCAATGCCGCCGTCGATGACCTGCTGAACTCTCTGTACCTTTCAGTGCCCGCCCACAACTGGTTTCCGGGTCTCAGCTATGGGTTCTATCTCACCGTAGCTGGCCTAATTGTCTTGGCGGTCTCTCTCGCCCTCGTTCGGCGCGGCAAAGTATCTCTGCCCGTTCGCTTTCGCGGATCTGCGAAAGCCCAAGGACCGGGCACCGAAAAAACCTCCGGTGACGGACACAGCGTGTTCATTTTTATAATCGCAACCACAGTTCTAGCCCTGGCGGTCGCGGATTCCATCGCTCTGCCTCAACTGCTCAGGTCGAGTCCTCCGAAGGTGTTGTCCGGAACCTTTTCCGTCTTCGAGTGGGGGACCGCTTTTGGGAGCGCCGTCGCAGCCGCCGTGGTCGCGTTCGTGTGCGCTGGGGAGGGCAGGACGCGTTTGCTCCACCAGACTATTCGTGCACCATTTGCCGGTATTGGATTGGCTGTTGCGCTCCCTCTGGCCTTGATCTTTGTTCCTCGGCTCCTTTTTAAGTTACTTGAAGGTTTCGGTGTTGTCGTGACGCCATTCGGCTGGCGCGAAATGCTGGTTCCACAACCTCTTCCATCGATCTTGATCGTCTATGCGATCGCGCTTCTCGAGGAGTTCGCGCTGCGGGGGTATCTGCAACCCACACTCGAATCGATCTTTGGGGTCAAGCGGTCAATTTTCCTCACGGCTCTACTGTGGAGCCTTCTTCCCCTCAGCTTCGGTTTGGTCGACTGGTCGCTCATGCCGGTCCTATCCAAGGTCCCCGGGGCTTCACTCCTCGTCCAAATCGCGATCTTGATTGTCTACAGCGTTGCCTTCGGATGGATCTACATCTAGACGCGATCCGTGCTCGCTGTCGCGCTGATGCATGGGACTGTCCTCCTCTTTCACTTGGGGGAGGGATATCAGGTCAACCTGAATCACCCTGTCCTCTATTGGACGGAGCTGGCCCTTTGGGTCTTCGTTGGCTGGCGCGTGTTCTCGAAGCGCCCGGTCAAACGACGGGCGGCACCCTCTTTCCCTTGAAAACGTCCCCTTGCGGGTTAATATGGCGTGTCGTTGCTTCGCCGGCAGATGCGCGGACCTTGCCCTTCGCCGAGAATAGTTGGCCCGCGTTCATCATGCTGTAACAATCTTGTGCTATGAACTACGATGGCGGGTTCTGCGCCAGAAGGGAGGGCAGCTTGCCGGGCCTCCGACCGGGCAAGAGGGAGTCTAATCGCAACAGTCCAGGATTAGAAATCTCCGTAACTGGCTGAAAACAAACGATGATAACTAATTGGAATAGCAACAGGTCGCGTATTCTCTTCACGGCAGGCTTGGCCTTGGCAATGACCTCCCTGGCCGCCTTGGGCGCCGCGCCAAACCAGTCCAAGGCCAAATCGCCTCAGAGCCCGCCTCCGCCGGTGTCCACCCTCCCGACGCTCCCGCCCCTCACGATCTCGAAGACCGAGGTCGTCCCCGACCTCGCCAACCGTGTCGCCCGGTTCCAGCGCGTCAAGATGCCGTTCCACTCAATGGACCTGACGCATGCCCAGCGCAAGATGATCATCAAGCTCGTCGACGCCGCCGGCCTCCTCGATTGCATCTACTGGCGCCAGAGCGACCCCGAGGGGTTGCAACTCTACGTGTCTCTCGACCGGAGCAAAGATCCGCGGGATCAATTGCTGCGCCGCTACCTGAAAATCAACGGCAGCCGCTTCGATCTGATTGCCGGCGATAAACCCTTCGTCGGCGCCGCCCCCATGCCGCCCGGCCGCGGATTCTTTCCCGAGGATTTGAGTCGCCCACAATTCGACGCGTACCTGGGCGAACATCCCGCGCAGAAGGCGCTTCTCTTCGATCCGTTCACGCTGGTCCAGCGGAAAGACGCGTTCCTCGAAACGGTCCCGTATCACATCGCGTACAAGGATTTCCTGGACTTGATGGCGCAGGACCTGCGCGACGCTGCCGATCTGAGCGAGGACGATCCCGCGTTTGGAAAATTCCTCCGCCTGCGCGCCGCTGCGCTGCTCAACGACGATTATTTCGCGAGCGACATCGCCTGGCTCGATCTGCAGAACCCCAAAATCGACATTGTGCTCGCGCCCTACGAAACCTACCTCGATGGGCTGCTCGGCGTGAAGACTTCCTACGGCGCCGCGGTGATGATTCGCGACGATGCCGAAAGCCAGAAGCTCGCCGTCTTTCAGAAGTACGTTCCTGATTTGCAGGAGGCCCTGCCCCTGGCGGCGGAAGACCTGCCGTCGAAACGCGGAAAGCAATCGCCGATGGAAGTGATGGATGCGATTTATCGCGGCGGCGATCTGCTCCACGGCTACCAGGCGGTTGCGGACAATTTGCCCAACGACCCCCGCGTTCACGAGCAGAAAGGCTCGAAGAAAATCTTCTGGAAGAATTTCATGGACGCCCGCGTGAACTACATCATTCTGCCGCTCGCAAAGCGCGTGATGCGCGCCAGTCAGGCGGAGCTCGCCTCCGGCGAAGGCTATCTCGACGATACGATGATGCACGAAATCGCGCACGGCCTCGGGCCTGCCTATGCGCGCACAGCCGCCGGGAAAGTCGATATCAACGAGGCGATTGGCCCCCAATTTTCCGCGCTCGAGGAAGCAAAGGCGGACGTCGTCGGAATGTTCTGCCTGAAGTGGCTGATCGACCACGGCGCGATTCCGAAGGAAAAAGAACAGATGGTGGATGCGTCCTACGTGGCGGGAATTTTCCGCACGGTCCGTTTCGGCATTGCGGAGGCCCACGGCGCCGGCGAGATGATGGAGTTCAATTATCTGGTCGAACAGGGCGCGATTCGCCTCGCGCCGGGGCTCGGCGGCGTCTATGAAATCGATTTCGACAAGATGCCCGCCGCGATCGCGTCACTCGCCAAGGAATTATTGGAAGAGGAAGCCACCGGAGATCGCGCGCGCACCGAAGCCTGGTTCAAGAAATACGCGGTGATGCCGCCCGACCTCTCGGCGATTCTCGCAAAGGCCACCGACATTCCTGTCGACGTCGATCCCGACTTTTCTTTCAACCCGCTGGTGACGCTGCTTGCGCCGCCGCCCCCGCCACCGCCGACGCGAGAGGAATAATGCAGATTTCAGCGCCGCGCCGCCCGGTAACGCTACGGCGAAAAAGTATTGCCGCACCGCTGCTTCTTCACGCGCTTCGTCGTCAGGTCCACCGAATAGCAGCGCGCCTTCTCATCCTTGACAAAAAGCGACTTGTCCGCCAGCTTCAGGTTGGTGATGAACACCCACTGACTGTCTTCTTCTTTCCAAAACTTCTTGATGTCGGTGTGAAAGATCTTCACTTCCCACAGGGCGTGCCCTGTCGCTGCCTCGGACGCAACGACGAACTGATCCTTTCCGTCTCCCTCAGCGGAATATCGGATTCCATCGGAAATCACTGGAGTGACCGTGGGCGGATTCCGCTTTGCGACTGCCGCAGCGCTGAGCAACAGCACCGCAGCACATGGAACCAGAAACCCCCGATGCAAACTCCTCATCCTCGACGGGCCCTTGCGCATTAGTCTTGGGGACAACGGTTGGATAATTGAGCCTTTCAATCTCGACACTACTTCACGGCGGCGGTGCTGTGCTGGAGCCGCGAAGCGAGCGCTTGGTGCTCGGAGCGGATCGCCGCGGGAAGCCGGTCGCCGAACATTGCAAGGAATTCGCCGGTGGCCCGGGTTTCTTCGGCCCAGTCGGCGGGATCGACGCGCAGCAGCTCGTCGATGCTCGCGCGCGAAATCGGCATGCCGTCGAGCGTGAGCGACTTCGGCGTCGGCACAAAGCCGATCGGCGCTTCCACGGCTTCGGCGCTGCCCTCGATGCGTTCGAGCATCCACTTCAGCACCCGCACGTTGTCGCCGTAGCCCGGCCAGAGGAATTTCCCGTTGGCGTCCTTGCGGAACCAGTTCACATGGAAAATCTTCGGCTGCCGTTTGATCTTCGGGCCCATTGCCAGCCAGTGCCCGAAATAGTCCGCCATGTTGTAGCCGCAGAAGGGAAGCATCGCCATCGGGTCACGCCGCGTGACTCCCACGGCTCCTGTGGAGGCTGCCGTGGTTTCCGAGGCCATCGTCGCGCCGACGAAAACGCCGTGCTGCCAATTGAGCGATTCGTAGACGAGCGGCGCCACGCGCGCGCGGCGTCCTCCGAAGATGATTGCCGAGATCGGGACGCCGGCGGGATCGTCCCAGTGCGGTGAAATCGACTGCGATTGGTGCGCGGGCACCGTGTAGCGCGCATTCGGATGTGCGGCGGGTCCGGAGCCGGCCGTCCATCGATCGCCCTTCCAATTGACCATCTCTTCGTGCGGCGGACCGTCGATGCCTTCCCACCACGGCTCGCGCGATGCGGTCATCGCGGTGTTCGTGAAAATCGAATCGCGATGCACGGCGGCGCACACGTTTGGATTCGTGATGGCGTTCGTGCCGGGTGCGACGCCGAAAAAGCCCGCTTCCGGATTGACGGCGCGCAGCGTGCCGTCTTCGGCGATGTGCATCCAGGAGATGTCGTCGCCGACGGTCCAAACGCGATAGCCGCGGTCCCGCAGCGCGGAAACCATCATGGCGAGATTCGTCTTGCCGCAGGCGCTGGGAAACGCGGCCGCCATATAGGTCACTTTCCCGCCGGGAGCTTCGAGTCCGAGGATGAGCATGTGCTCCGCCATCCAGCCTTCGCGGTGAGCCATCCAGCTCGCGATGCGCAGCGCGAAGCATTTTTTCCCGAGCAGCGCATTCCCGCCGTAGCCCGAGCCAATGCTCCAAACCAGGCTCTCTTCCGGGAAATGGAGGATAAAGCGCCGCGATGGATCGAGATCGCCGAGCGAGTGCAGGCCGGGAACAAAATCGGCCGAAGATCCGAGGCGGTCGAGCGCGATCTTGCCCATGCGCGACATGATGCGCATACTGGCGACGACGTACGGGCTGTCCGTGATTTCGACGCCGACCCGGCTGTACGGCGATGCCGCCGGGCCCATAAGGTACGGGACGACGTACATCGTGCGGCCCTTCATCGCGCCGTCGAAGAGCGGGCCGACCCTGGCCTTCGCTTCTTCGGGCGCCATCCAGTTGTTCGTTGGCCCGGCTTCGTCTTTCGAGCGCGTGCAGATGAAAGTGACGTTTTCAGTACGGGCTACGTCGTTGGGATTGCTGCGATGAAGATGACAATTCGGGTATGTTTTTTCGTTCAGCGCGATGAACGTGCCATCGCGGAGCATCTCACCCGTCAGGTGTTCGATCTCCGCGTCGGAACCGTCGCACCACCGGATTCTAGCGGGTCTGGTCAGGCGCGCAGATTCTTCCACCCAAGCTTCCAGCGGCGTAGACACCCATCCTCCCGAAAGTCCGCGCGGGGACGTCGCCCGGCCGCGGCAGCCTGGACGCGGGGCGACCTGAAGTAATCGAAGCGTCCCAGCGCGGAAGTGTAGGGCACGCAGAAAGGAATTGCAAGATTGCCGCGTCAAAATTGGTTCGAAAAACTATTCTTGCCGCAGCGCCTTCATGGGATCGACCTGCGTCGCTCGATGAGCGGGAACGTAGCAAGCGAGCAACGCCGAGAGCAGTAGCAAAAGCGCGACGGCGCTGAATGCGGTCGCGTCGATTGTGCCAACGTCGTAGAAGAGGGAGTGCATTGCGCGGCCGACGAAATAAGCACCGCCAAGGCCGAGCGCGAGGCCCATCGATGCAAGGATCATTCCCTCCCGCAGAACGAGTGAGAGGACGCGGCCGGTCCCGGCGCCGAGCGCCATGCGCAGTCCGATCTCGTGAGTGCGCTGCGCGACCGCGAACGACATCACGCCGTAGATTCCAAGCGCCGCAAGCAGCAGCGCAATTCCTGCAAATCCTCCGAACAGAAACGCTGCGAAGCGGTCGCCGGCCATCGACTCATCCATGATTTGATCCATCGTCTTCGGGTCGGCAAGCGGCAGGTTGGGGTCGACCGACTGAACGATATCGGCGATGCTCTTGGTCAGCGCGGCGGGGTCGCCCACCGCTCGTACTGCCATCGCGGCTTGCGGCCAAGGGCTCTGCCAGAAGGGAACGTCGATTTCCGGGAAACCGTCGCCTCGCGGTCCCCCGTTGCGGACGTTGTGGTACACGCCGACAATCTGCCATTCGATTTCCGGCCCTAGTTTGGTGACACCGGGAATCAACTGCTCGACGCGAATCCGTTGCGTCAACGGGTCGATGTCGGGGAAATGCTTCTTCACGAACGTTTCGTTCACCACGGCGACCGGCACTCCGCCGGCGATGTCTTGCGCGGTGATGGCGCGGCCGCGATCCATGCGAATGCCGAAGGTTTGGAAATATTCCGGTGTGACCATGTTGAAGCCGGCGCCAGGACGCTGCGAAGGATCGTCGACGAGCTTGCCGACAATCTGAAACGGCATGCCGAAATTCACCCCTTGCAGCGGCATGCCTTCCGATGCCGAAGCCGACGAAACGCCGGGGAGCGCCTGGATTCTCTCGATCAACTGGCGGTAGAAAGCGGTGATTTGCTTTGGTTCCGTCAGGCGGCCGTCCGGCACGGGCAGGAAGAAAGTCAGCAGGTGATCGCTGCGAAAGCCGAGGTCCACGTGAGCCACGTTCCACAAACTGTGAATCGCGAGCCCGCCTCCGGCGAGCAGGCTGAGGGCGAGCGCAAATTCTGCCACCACCAGCACGCGCCGCAGACCGTGGCGGCCCGCGCCGGAGGAAGAGCGACCGCCCTCTTTCAGAACCTCGTTCAAGTTCATGCGCGCCGCTTGCCATGCCGGAGCGCAGCCGAACAACACGCCGGCGAACAAACTCGCCGCCACCGTAAACAGCAGCACCGGCACATTGAGCCGCATATCCGCTTCGGACGGAAGCGTGAACGGCGGCATCATCGCGACGATGAGCTTCAGCAGCAGCCACGCGAGACCGATGCCCACTACGCATCCGACGGTGGCCAGCGCGAGGCTCTCCGCCAGAAACTGGCCGAAGAGCCGGCTGCGCGAGGCCCCCAGCGACGCTCGCACCGCAACTTCTTTCTGTCGCGTGGTGGCGCGCGCCAGCAGAAGATTTGCTACGTTGGCGCACGCAATCAGCAGGACGAATCCCACCGCGCCCATGAGCAACCAGAGGCCTCGGATCACGTCGCGGCTGAGAAAGTCGTTCTGCAGAGGCTCGACGGTCGCGCCCCAACCCTTGTCCGACTTCGGGTAGACCTCAGCCAGGTGGCGGGTGACGCGATCCATATCCGCGTTTGCCTGCGCCAGCGTGACGCCGGGCTTCAGCCGCCCCATCACGAGAAGCCAGTGGAAATCGTGATTGATCTGGTCCGGTTTGAATGCCAATGGCAGGTCGATGACGTTCTGCAAGCGGTCGGCGGGACCAGGAGCGAGCACGCCCACAATCGTGTAAGGCTCGCCGTTCATCTGGACTTGCTTGCCAACCATGTTGGGATCGGCGCCGAAACGGCTCTTCCACAACTTGTTCGAGAGGATCGCTTCGTGATCCTTGCCGACCTGGCCTTCCTCAGGCAGGAAATCGCGGCCCAGAAGGAAGCGATGCCCCATCATCGTGAGAAAGCCGGGCGTTGCGGTTTGCGCCTCGACTCGTTCAGGGCGGTTCGACGTAGCGAGATTGACGCTCGCGCCGCTCCAGGCGCCCATGCTTTGGAAAACTGTGGCCTCGCTCTGCCAATCGAGGAAATTGCCCGCGGCGGTCACATTGCGATTGCCCTGAATCTTCGACCAGACCATCACCAGCTGTTCGGGATGAGCATACGGAAGGGGCGCAAGCAGCGTGGCGTAAACGACGCTGAAGATTGCGGTGTTGGCTCCGATTCCCAGGGCCAGCGCCAGGACGGCGATGGAGGCGAAACCTGGATTCTTGATCAAGAGCCGAAAGCCGAATTGGAGGTCACGCCAGAGATTCGTCATTTGGATCCTTCGTTCCGCGGAGTGTTCGCCGCAAGCCCTCGACGCTCAACCGCACCGAAGCTTTGTCTCTAACACCTATAGACGCTTGTTGTCGGGCAATTGTTCCGCCAAGACGCCCAGAGTTACAGCCTGTAGCGGCAAAGGACTTATTTGGCGGCATTGAAATTCGCCGAGGGCCACGCGTTCGAATTCGGTTTGGGGGCTGTCCGCTTGCGAACACACCGGGCGCGAGTTCACACGAACGATCTGTGCGTTGTGCTTGAGCGCGACCCGCAATCGGGATACTGTTCCCGCGAACGAGGACCTTGGTGTCGAAAGGAGCGCACCATGAGTGGGAAACGGATGAACGCGATGTGGGGAATTCTCCTCGCGATGGGTCTCCTGGGCGGCCTGTGCGCGCAGGCTCAGGACGCGGGTTGGAAGCAGCTTTGGAACGGCAAGGATTTCACAGACTGGCGGCACGTCGGGCCCGGAAGGTTCGTCATCGAAAATGGGCTGCTGAAGTCCGAGGGCGGCATGGGGTTGCTTTGGTACACGCCCGAAAAACTGGGGAACTGCAAGATCCGCGTCGTATACAAGACGACGAAGAACAGCGACAACTCCGGCGTGTTCATCCGCATTCCGGAAAAGCCGACCGAAGAGTGGATGCCGGTGAATCGCGGCTATGAGGTGCAGATCGACGATTCGCAGGACGACTACCACATCACCGGCGTGCTGTATTCGCTGACGAAGGCGATGGCCAGGTCTGGAAAAACGGGCGAGTGGAACACGATGGAAATCACGCTCGATGGTCCGCACACGGTGGTGACGCTGAACGGTGAGAAGGTGACGGATTTCACCGAGGGCCAGCCCGTGCCGCCGAAGGTGAAGAGCTACGAGCCGGACCGCGGGCCGCGCCCGGAGATGGGTTACATCGGGTTGCAGAATCACTCGGACAGCGACACGGTGTACTTCAAGGAAGTGGCCGTGCGACCTTTGAAGTGAGGCGGCGCTACCGCGAGTCAGCGGTGCGGGCCGCGGTGCTATACTTCGGCCGGTGTACGCGAGAAAGCTGCTCGTGGAGATTGTGATCGGCGACGAACGGCGTCCGGCGCCGCTCGATTGGCTCGATAGTTTCTGCATGCGTAACTTCACAGGCGCTGCGGAATTCGACGACACGCTGCCGGTGTCCGATGGCCGCCTGGAGGCGGGCCTGCAAGTCGATCCCGCGCGCCTGGCCCAGGCGATGGCCGAGTGGTTCACGAAACGAGGGAAGGGCAACGGCCAGCCCGTGAATGTTGAAACTCACGCCGCAGACTGACCGGATTCGAACGCACCCCTCTCAATTTTCGGATGAGCAGGTTACGAAATGAAGTACACTCCGCGGCAAGATAGAAGAGCCGGGCTTGCTCTGCGGATGACTGGGGCGTTGCAGCGGTCATCGCAAGGGGCCCGGCTCTCCACGCCCATTTCGACGCGAGATCGGCGCGATTGTTAGCAGGGCGTGAACGCGCTCGCGGCGCAGTGAGAGGGCGGCAATTGTACGGCTAGCGATGGGCCCGTTCGTGCGAGCGCCGGTGCCCCCGCGAATCACGAAGGCCGGGCTCATCGCGCTCTCCGTGGTTCCCTGCGCGTCGCGCCGCCAGAACTGCTCGGATTCTCGGCAGGGCGGCTTTTGTCGCCTCGGCGCCGGCCGCAATCAGCGCGGGCGTCTTCGCAAATTCATCCCACAGGATGCTGTGGACGTCCGGCTCGATCAGGACGTCGGTTGCGTCGCGCCACGGCTGGTGCGCCGTCGCCTGGATGATTGAAAAAGATCGGCTGATCACTTCGATGGTGTTGCGGGGATGGCTGGCGAGCAAGCCAGGTTCGAGATGCACGGAGATCACCACCTGCGCGCCCAGTTCGCGGACGCAGACCGCCGGGACAGCTTCGGTCAAGAATCCGTCGACCAGCACGCGGTCCTGGTATTCCACCGGAAGGAACAATCCGGGATAGGCGCAAGACGCACGCAGTGCGGGACCGATCTCGCCCTGAGTGAAGTGCACCGTCTCGCCGGAGACAATGTCCGTCGCGGCGATCCCGAGCGGGATTTTCATCTCGTCGAAACGGCTGAGCAGGGTAAAGCGATGGAGAAATTCTTCGAGGCGTTCGTTGGACGCCATGCCCATGCGCGAAATCGTCCAGCGCCCGAAATCGCGGAAACGCGTGGCGGTTCCCTGGCGTTCCATCTCCTCGAGCGTGCTTCCGCCGGCGTAGGCCGCGGCAATCAGCGCGCCGACGCTGGTACCGGCGACGCAGTCGACGGAGATATCGTTCTCCTGGAGCACGCGCAGGACGCCGATGTGCGCGATCCCGCGCGCGAATCCGCCCCCCAGCGCGACGCCGACTCGAGGACGATGTTCCTCGCCGGAATACGCAAAGGAGCGTAAACTCTTAACGGCGCTGCCGATCCATTTGAATACGGTGCCCATCCCGCCCCTCGGGTGAGCGCAGGATCGACCAACGCAAGCCGCGCCACCCGTTTAGAACACTTTAGCGCACTTCCGCTTGAGCTGCGTTTCCGAGTGTGAAGGGGGTTTGCAAGTGCGAACCCTGTGGCGCTGTTGACCCGTCAGCAGCAGTCTTGTAACGATGTGCCGCTGGTGAAACACAATGACGAAAAAGCGAATCGAAAAAACAGCAGTTATCGGCGCCGGCACGATGGGAGCGCGCATCGCCGCGCATCTTGCAAATGCCGGCATACCTTGTTTTCTGCTCGATATTGTTCCGCCCGAACTCACGCCTGAAGAAAAGAAAAAGGGCCTGACGCTCGAAAGCCCCGCAGTACGCAACCGAATCGTGCTGGCGGGCCTGGAAGCGGCGAAGAAGTCACGGCCTGCGGCGTTCTTCACGCCCGAAACAGCACGGCTGATCACGCCCGGCAACCTCGAAGACAACCTTGCATGGTGCGCGCAGGCGGATTGGATCATCGAAGCGGTCGCCGAGAATCTTGAGATCAAGCGAAAGCTGTTCGAGCGCGTCGAAACCGTGCGCAAGCCGGGGACAATCGTCACGTCGAACACCTCGGGCCTGCCGATCCATTTGATTGCGGAGGGCCGCTCAGAGGATTTTCAGCAGCACTGGGCGGGCTCGCACTTCTTCAATCCACCACGCTACATGAAGCTGGTCGAGCTGATTCCCGGCCCGAAGACGCGCCCCGACGTGCTCGAAGCGCTCGACGAAATCTGCGACCTTCGGCTCGGCAAGGGCGTGGTGATCGCAAAGGACACGCCGAATTTCATCGCCAATCGCATCGGAACGTTTTCCGTGCTCAACGTGATCCGCCAGATGGTGGCGCTCGACATGACCATCGAGGAGATCGACGCCTGCACCGGACCCGCGATCGGACAGCCGAAATCCGCGACGTTCCGCACCGCCGATATCGTCGGCTTGGACGTGCTCGTGCACGTCGTGCGGAACATCTATGACAGCATTCCCGACGACGAATCGCGCGAGATGTATCGCGTGCCGCCGCTCGTGGAAGAAATGATGAAACGCGGCTGGCTCGGCGAAAAGACGGGCGGCGGATTCTACAAGCGTCTCAAGAGAGGCGGAGAATCCGAGATTCTCACTCTCGATTGGCACACCATAGAGTTTCGCCCGCGGCAGAAGGCGAAGTTCGGGTCGATTGAGGCAGGCAAGGCAATCGACGACACGCGGCAGCGGCTCCGCGCCCTCGTTGCGCCCGCGCTCGACGGAAAAGGCGGGGACAAGGCGAACCGGCTGCTGTGGTCGGTGTTGAGCGAAACGTGCCTCTACGCCGCGCGCCGCGCTCCCGAAATCGCGAACTCGATTGTGGACGTCGATCGCGCGATGCGGTGGGGATTTGCCTGGGAGCTCGGCCCGTTCGAAGTGTGGGACGCGATTGGCGTCGAGCGCATGGCGAAGGCGCTGGCGAACGAAGGCAAAGCGATTCCGCCGGTCGTCGAAAAGGTTCTGGCGTCGCCGCAGAAGTCGTTCTACGAATCCGAAAAAGGCCGCACGAGCTGCTTCGATCTGGCCGGCAGCGCGATGAAGCCGCTCGACGAGCCCGCGGGAATCATCGTCCTGAAATCGCTGAAAGAACGCACCCGCGTAGTGCAGGAAAATGCCGGCGCGAGCCTGGTCGATTTGGGCGACGGCGTCGTCTGCTGCGAATTTCACGCGAAGATGAACGCGATCGGCGGCGACATCGTCGCGATGATTCATGCGGGCGTCAACCGGCTCGGCTCGGAATTCGACGCGATGGTGATCGCGAACCAGGCCGTAAATTTTTCCGTCGGCGCGAATTTGATGCTGTTGCTGATCGGCGCGCAGGAGGGCGAGTGGGACGACATCCATCTCGCTGTCCGGCAGTTCCAGCGGTGCAACATGGCGATCAAGTATGCGCCGGGTCCGGTCGTTATCGCGCCACAAGGGATGGCGCTCGGCGGCGGATGCGAAATCAGTTTGCACGGCGCGAGGATTCACGCGGCGGCGGAGGCGTACATCGGCCTTGTCGAAACCGGCGTGGGGCTCATTCCGGCGGGCGGCGGCACCAAGGAAATGCTGATTCGCGCGAACGAGCATGCCGCCGGCGGCGAAGACCTTGACCTGTTCCATGCGCTCAAGCCCGTCTTCGAGAGCATCGCCATGGCCAAGGTCTCGACCAGCGGCGAAGAAGCGCGCTCGCTCGGCTATTTGCGGCCGTCGGACCTGATCGCGATGAACCGCGACCGGCAGGTTGCCGACGCGAAGCAGACGGCGCTCGCGATGGCGCGCGCGGGGTATCATCCGCCGCCGCCGGCGGAAATCAGGGTGCTTGGCGAAGAATTTCTGGCCGCGGCCAAGCTCGCAATTCACATGATGGTTCGCGGCGCCTATGCCACTGAACATGACGCGGTCGTCGCGCGCAAGCTGGCGTACATTCTCGCGGGCGGCGGCGTCACCGCGCCCCAAACCGTGCCCGAGCAATATGCTCTCGACCTCGAGCGCGAGGCGTTCGTCAGCCTTTGCGGCGAACGCAAGACCCAGGAGCGAATCGCCCACACCTTGAAAACCGGCAAACCGCTGCGAAATTAGCCCCGTTTATCAGGTGCGAAACGCCTGGGCTCGCCGGGGCAACTTTTCGTCTGGAAACGGGTTCCTATAATCGAAGAAACCTGAGCCGGATTGGGCGAATCCAAGTGTGTGAGCGCGGGGACACTGGGGTGCGGTCAAATCTCAAGGGAACTTTGTTCCGCCCTCCGCGCAATATAGTACGCAATCCTCAGAAACAAGACGTGCTGCGAGTCTTGGAGACGATAATGATTCGAAGCTGGAGAGTACTCATAATCGCCCTGGTGCTGGCTGTTGTTGCGGCCGCGCCGGCAAAGGCGCAAGAGGCCGATTCCTCGACGGCGCCTTCCGCGAGAGCGAACACGATGGTGCCCACGTACGACGTCACGAAGGAAGTGAAGATCGAGGGCACGATTCAGAAGATCGACGCCTCGGGAACGGCCGGCCCGATCGGCACGCATATTTTGATTCAGACGCCGCAGGGCGTCGTCGACGCGCATCTGGGATTCGGCTCCGCCGCCAAGCCCGCGCGTCTCGGCATTTCGCAAGGCCAGAGTGTGACGGTCACCGGCATGATGCAGAACTTCGGCGGCGCGAACGTCCTGATGGCTCGAATCCTGACCACGCCCAATCACATTTTCGTCCTGCGCAATGAGCACGGCATTCCGGTGCGGGGCGTCCCACGAGGGAGCATGACCTCGCGGCCCTCCTTTGGTTCTGGGTTCACGGGCGGCAGCTCGCAGGGAGCGTTCTGATGCGTTCGCCGCGTCGGATTGGTCCGCTCGTCCTGATTGCGGTTGCCGCGTTGATCAGCCTCGCCGCCTGCGGTGGCGGTTCGAGCGGCGGCACAGGTGGCGGTGGCGGGGGAGGTGGCACGCCGACTCCTTCGTCGAGCGGGCTTACGATCTATCCCATGACCGCGAATGTTCCGGTCGGCGGTCAGGTTGATTTCACCGGCTACGTCCCCAGCGATCCCACCGCAACCGTGACGTGGGCGGTGACCGGCTCCTCGAACGGCTCGATCTCGAGCACGGGCGTGTACTCGGCGCCGACTTCTGTTCCGAGTCCAGCGCAAGTTGCTGTCACAGCGAAATCGAGCAATTTCTCGGCGACGGCAGTCGTGACGATCACAGCGGCGCAGGGTGTCGCCGTAACCCCAGCAGCGGCTTCCATAGCGGCCGGAGCGACGGTGCCATTCTCAGCGACCGAAAATGGGGCCGCGGCGAGCATATCGAAGTGGGAGGTGAACGGCACGCAAGGCGGTGACTCCGTTCACGGCACGATCGACGCAAGCGGCAACTACACGGCGCCGCTCACGCCACCGCCCGGCGGCTCGACTGTCATCACAGCTGTTGCCGCGGACAACTCCTCCGGCACTTCCACCGTGACCGTCGTTTTCTCGAACGCCTCGCTCAACGGCGACTATTCGTTCTCCTATGCCGGCGATGACAGTTCCGGATTCCTTGCCGTGTCTGGCAACTTCACGGCTGTTCCCGGCTCAGGCACTATTACGGGAACCGAAGATGTTCTGTCGCTGGCCCTGAATCCGCCCGCTTCGACCTCGGTTGCTATCAGCGGAACATATTTGGTCGGGCCCGACGGGCGCGGGACGGTGGCCATCGGCAGCACCAGTGAAACGTGGCAATTTGCACTCGCCTCCAATCAACATGCCGTAATCATCAATTTCGGAGAAATTGGCACCACGGGAGCGGCGACGGGAAGCGGCCTCATCGACCTGGAAACAACGACGGGTACGCCGCTCGCGGCGGGACGATACGTATTTCAGCTCGCCGGGCTGGACACGAACCTTGTCCCTGTGGGCATCGCCGGCTCTCTCAGCAGCTTGGGCAGCGGCACCTTTGCGGCGTCCCCCGCCAACGTGATGGACATTAACGACGCCGGATCCGTCACCAGTGACGACACTACCCTGACGGGAGTCTTTTTTGAGCCGCCCGTAATCGGAAGCCCCGGTACCATTCAGCTCAACAGCACCACCTTCACTACGCTCACAGGTGGCACCGCAACATTCGATTTCTATGTAGTGAATGCCACCCACATTCACTTGATCGAAACGGACGGCAACGCCTATCTGAGCGGTGATCTCTATGCGGCTCCGGCTCCCACAGGCGGATCGTACTTCGCCCCGCTCCTTCAGAAAGGCAACTATGCGTTCACGCTCGGCGGCTCGACAGGGAGTCCCTACGCTGCCGGCGGCGTTTTCACGTCCGACGGCGGAACCAGCAATACTTCGTCGAGCGGAAACATCACGGGTGGTGTCTTTGACAACAACAACGGCGGTGTCCACTTCCAGACCGACGCGTCGCTGAGTTCAACCAGCTACGGCGTCGATTCGACAACGGGCCGCATGACGAGCTCTATGACCACGAAGGCAGGAACGTTCGACTGGGTCGGCTACGTCACGGCGCCGGTCGACTCGACGAACCTCGATTCGGTCCAGGTGATCATGTTGGAGACAGATCAGAATGCAGTCGCGAGCGGCACGGGCTATTTGCAATCGTCCACCAGCCAGCCCGGCGGCAGTTTCGGGCTGAACCTAACTGGAATTGCCATGTCGAGCGTGACGGAGCAGGACATCCTGGCTCAGTTGGGCATTACGGGAACGACGATCACCGGCACGATGGACATCAACAACTTCGAGGTCAACGGTCAGCAACTGGGTTTGAACATCGCGACCAGCAAGAGCACCATCGCGTCTACGGACTCGAACGGGCGCGGGACGGCTACCTTTACGGCGGCGGGCGGCGCGTCGTTTCCCGTGGCCTATTACGTCGTCGACGGCAACACGGTCGTGATGATCGAGACGGACAGCCAGCGCGTGATGACCGGCCTGATGCTGAAGCAGTTCTAACCCTGCCTCTTTCGCGTGGGGGCTCGCTGCGCGTCGAGCCCCCTTTCTTTCCTGCCCCTCCAGCACGAGGAAGTTTCTGTAACCCATCCTCTCTCTTGCGCGTCACTCTGGACGTTCCACTCTCGCAGCAAGAGCCACAAACACAAGGCGCGTCACGCGCTCTCCGGAGCGTGATGGCATGCGCGCTTGATTTTGGCGCGGCGCACCGATAGCATCTTGCGGTTTCGCAAGCGGACTACAGACGCCGCTGCTGCAAGTACTCGCAATTGTGGGGACTGGGGGTGTCCGATGGGTCTTATGCTGAATCGCGCGCCGTTCTTCGTGTTCCTGAGCGTGATTGTCGCCGCTGCATGCGTGATGTGGTCGGGCAGGGCGCGCGGCGAAGGCGGTGAGCCGCCATATTTCGCAATTACGAATGCGCGAATCATCCCGGTTTCCGGGCCGCCGATTGAAAGTGGCACGGTCGTCGTGGCCAAGGGATTGATTCAGGCCGTCGGGACGAATGTCGCCATCCCGCCGGAAGCCTGGGTGGTCGACGGCAAGGGCTTGACGGTTTATCCGGGCCTCATCGACGCGGGAACGAATATCGGTTTGCAGCAGGAGGGGGGCGAAGCTCAGGCGCCGGCTGCCGGAGGCCGTGGCGCGCGTCGCGCCGCTCCCGCGGGCCCCATTGCGCGCGGTCCCGAGGATCGCCCTGCCACGACGCCGTGGCGCGTCGCAGCGGACGAGTTCAAGCCGGACGATAAGCGCATCGAGAGTTGGCGGAACGCCGGCTTCACCACGGTCCTGAGCGCGCCCGAAGGCGGAATTTTTCCCGGGCAGGGAAGCGTCGTCGACCTTGCGGGTGAGCGCGCCGGCGATTTCGTCGTGAAGCCCGCGGCCACGCTGCAGGTTTCGTTCCGGCCCGCGGGCGGATTCTTCGGCTTTCCCGATTCTTTGATGGGAACCATCGCCTATGTGCGCCAGGTGCTGGACGATGCTTCGTGGTACGCGCAGTCGGAATCGATCTACCTCGCGAATCCGGCAAAGAACCAGCGTATTCCCTACGATCGCGCGGAACGGGTCGTCAGCGAGGCGCTCGCCAACAAGGAAATCGTTGTGCTGCCCGCGAACAATTCAGTCCAGATTCTGCGCGCCCTGAGGCTTGCGGATGAATGGAAAATCAGCGCCGCTCTCTTTGGCGGCCAGCAGGGCTACGCAGTCGCTGACGCCGTCGCTGCAAAAAGAATGCCCGTGATCGTCAGCCTGAAATGGCCGGAGCGTCCGAAGGACGTTGATCCAGAGGCCGAACAATCTCTGCGCGATTTGCGTTTTCGCGATCGCGCGCCCGGAACGCCTGCCGCGTTCGCAAAGGCTGGCGTGAAGTTCGCGTTTTCCTCGGACGGGCTCTCGGGCCCGAAGGACATCCTCAAGAACGTGAAGAAAGCACTGGATGCCGGCCTTGCGCCGGACGCGGCACTGCGCGCGTTTACCAAGGACGCGGCGGAGATTCTCGGCGTCTCAGAGCAGCTCGGCGCAGTCGAACCCGGGAAAATCGCGAATCTCGTCGTCACCGACGGCGACATCTTCAACGAAAAAACCAAAGTGAAGGACGTCTTCGTCGACGGGCGATTCTTCGAGATTCATCCGGAGGCGGCGCCCGAAAAGCCTCCGCACGGCGGGGGCGAGCCGAAGCCCATGCGCGCAGACGAAGCGCAAGCGGGCGCGCTCAGCTCGGGGGTGAGCCGATGAAAACCTCTCGCTTTCTCCTCGCTCTCGGTCTGCTGGCCGCGCTGGTGAGCAATCCGGCCCGCGCGCAGAACTCGAACGTAATCCTTATTCAAAACGCGACGATTCTCACTGTCACGCACGGAAATATCGAGCGCGGCTCGATCCTGATTCGCGACGGGAAAATCGCCGATGTCGGCACCGATGTGAAGGCGCCCGAGGGCGCGACGGTGATCGACGCCACCGGCCAGTTCGTGATGCCGGGAATTATCGATTGCCACTCGCACATCGCCGTCGACGGCAGCGTGAACGAAGGCGGGCCGTCTGTCTCGTCGATGGCGCGAATTCCGGACGTGTTGAATCCCGACGATATTGATATTTATCGCGACCTTGCCGGTGGCGTCACCACAGCGAATATTCTTCATGGCAGCGCGAACTCGATCGGCGGCCAGACCGTCGTGATCAAGCTGCGCTGGGGCAAACCGGCCGCAGATCTTCCTTTCCAGGGCGCGATGCCCGGAATCAAGTTTGCTCTCGGCGAAAATCCGAAGCGCTCGGGGTTCACGCCTCCGCCCGGAGTCCCGCAGCGATATCCTGTGACGCGCCTTGGCGTCGAGGAAACCATCCGCCAGGCGTTCACCGAAGCGCGCGAGTACAAGAAAGAGTGGGACGACTATGACCGCCGCAAAGCCGCGGGCGAGCCGAACCTGATTCCGCCCCGGCGCAACGTCACGCTTGACCCGCTCGTCGAGGTCCTCGAGGGCAAGCGATACGTGCACGCGCACTGCTATCGCGCGGACGAAATCCTCATGTTGCTCCGCGTGGCCAAAGAATTCGGCTTCAAGGTTCGCACCTTCCAACACGTCCTCGAAGGCTACAAGATCGCGGACGAGCTCGCCGCAGCGGGCGTTGGCGCCTCGACATTCTCCGACTGGTGGGCCTACAAGATGGAGGCCTACGACGCGATTCCTTACAACGCCACGTTGATGACAGAGCGCGGCGTCGTGGTTTCAATCAATTCGGACGATGCCGAGGAGGCGACGCACCTCAATCAGGAAGCTGCGAAGAGCATGAAATACGGCGGCCTGTCGTCAAACGACGCGCTGAAACTCGTCACGCTCAATCCCGCGATTCAGCTCGGGATCGACAACCGGGTCGGCTCGATCGACGTCGGGAAGGATGCCGATCTGGCGATTTACAATCACGATCCGCTGAGCGTATACGCAGTGGTCCAGAAGATGCTCATCGACGGGCAGGTCTATTTTGATCGGCAGCGCGACATTGCTCTGCGCCCGGCGCTCGAAAAGGAAAAGCAGGAACTGCTCGACAAGGAGAAGAAGGCCGCAGAGCCGGAAAAGAAGTCGGAGGAGAAGCCCGCCGCCAAGCCCGAGCGCAAGAAGAAGCCGGGCAAGCCGGACGCGGGCGAAACTGGGACCGCTGAAGGAGGTGCGCTGTGAGAATCGCACGGGTCGTCGAAATCGCGCGTGCCTCGATCATGCCATTAGTCGCCTCTGTCGCGCTGGCTGCGTCCATCGCTGCTCCTCTCGTGGCTCAGACTTCATCGGATACCTACGCCATCAAAGGCGCGAAGGTCCACACTCTCGCGGGGCCGCCCATCGAAAACGGCACAGTTGTCATTCGCGACGGAAAGATCGCGGCCGTCGGCGCGAATGTAGATATTCCCGCCGGAGCGCACGTAGTTGACGCCACTGGCCTCGAAGTCTATCCGGGCATGTTCGATCCCATCACGCAGATGGGGCTGGACGAAGTGAATGCGGTCAGGGCCACCGTCGATGTCACCGAACTCGGCGACTACAATCCCGACGTCGTCGCGGCCACCGCCGTGAATCCCGCGAGCGCCCATATCGCCGTTACGCGGGCCAGCGGAATTACGCACGTGATTGCCGCACCGGGCACGGGCGGATTCGATTCCGCGGGAGGAGGAGTCATCTCCGGGCAAGCTTCAGCTTTTAATCTCGCGGGATGGACGATGGACGAAATGCAGATCAAGCGCTCGGTCGCAATGGTCGTCAACTGGCCGACGCTTGAAACCCGTTCGTTCGACTTCTCGACGTTCTCGATTCAGGAAAAGCCGTACGCCGAGGTCAAGAAGGACTACGATAAGAAAATCGACGAGATTAGCGACTGGCTCGACCGCGCCCGGCATTACGCCCAAGCGGAGGAAAAAGGCTCGCCGGCGAACTTCGAACGCGATTTGAAGCTCGAAGCCCTCGTTCCGGTAGTCGAGGGGAAATTGCCCGTTCTCGTCGTTGCGGGAAAGGCTCGCGACATTCGCGCCGCGGTCGAGTTCTGCGGGAAGCAAAATCTGAAGATGATTCTGGCCGGAGGGTCGGAGGCGTGGAGGGTGAAGGATCTCCTCAAGGAAAAGAAGATTCCCGTGATTCTCGGTCCCACGTTGCGGCCGCCGGAGGAAGAAGATATGCGGTACGATCAGGCCATGGCGCAGCCGTCGGAGCTGTTTTCCGCCGGGATCCCGATCGCGTTCTCGAGCTTCGACGTCTCGTTCTCCCGCCGCCTTTCGCAGTACGCGGGGGTTGCCGTCGCTTACGGCTTGCCGCACGATGAGGCCCTGAAAGCCGTGACCCTCAATGCCGCTCAGATGTTCGGCCTCGCGGATCAGCTCGGTACGATCGAGCCGGGCAAGTTGGCAAATGTGATCGTCACGAACGGCGATCCGCTCGAAATCAAGACGGAGGTCCGCTACCTCTTCATCAAGGGTCGGCTCACGAGCACCGACAATCGCCACCGCGACTTGTACGAGGAATACAAGAAGCGACCCGAGCCGCCGAAGTAGCCGCCTGAATCCGGAGAGCGGCGGCTGGCATAGCGCGAGGGCCGCTGCGCCCAAGCACTGCGCCCCTCTTCGCATCTGCTGTCCTTTCCGTTTGAAAATCGGCAACCCCGCGCGAATTCCCGCGAGGTTGCAACTCACATGAGGTGTATTCTCATTCAGGAAATCGCATGCGCTTCCGATCGTCTCGCCTCTGGTACGTCCCCTTTCTGCTCGCGGTTCTGGTGTGCCTCTCGCACTGCGCCGGCCATCCTCCCGAGGAAGATACTGCGAGGAAAGTGGGGTCGGAGCGTCCCACGATCGTCTTCATGTCGGACTTCGGCACCGCGAACGACTCTGTGGCGATCTGCAA
>Ga0335079_10000634_pt1 | contig 40332 bp, 42 predicted proteins | sample Lox_Sample_33_FD_206719 | JGI IMG/M metagenome (GOLD analysis project Ga0335079, IMG submission 206719) | Soil microbial communities from Loxahatchee National Wildlife Refuge, Florida, United States - Lox_Sample_3.3 | ecosystem: Environmental > Terrestrial > Soil > Wetlands | place: USA...
CTCTGGCCAGAGGCGCTCATAACTACGTACTAAGGGAGCAGGAGGGAGCTGTACCGCACGATTATACCGTTACATTACCCCAAGATACTTCCCGGAATTGGCAGATTTTTACGATATTGCCCTCTGACCCAGGCCTGCCCCCCGGGGCCATACTCTTCAGCCGAGGACAATCCCATGAAGCAGTTTCTGACTTTAGCGCGCCGCACTCAAGAATCCGGTTTTGGCAAGTCTCATCTGGCCAGCCGTGTGAAAATTCCTGCATACCTTTGCGCGGTCTTGCTGCTCGCAGCAACTGCCTTTGCCCAGACGCCGGCACCGGCCAGGTTCACATCGGCACTGCTGGACGCAGGCTATTTCCCAAGCGGTACCACTATGGAAAGCGTGGCTACAGGAGACTTCAATGGCGACGGCAAGCCGGATCTGCTCATAGCCGGCGGTGGCAACTCCCACGGCTCCAATTGTCCTCTTGCCATTTGGCTGGGCAATGGTGACGGGACGTTTACCCCTCCGGAATCCACCGAATGCATTAAACGCAACAACAACGACGGTATTGGAGAGCACGCGCCGACGATGCTCGCGGTTGGTGATTTCAATGGCGACGGCCAGCTCGATTTCGCAGTCTTCATCGGCGGCTCAGGCGGCAGTGGCACAAATTATCTCGACGTCTATCTGGGCGATGGCGCGGGTGGCTTTTCGTTTTCGAACAGTTATTCGGTTGGCATTACGGGCTTGGGAGGCCCCTATAACCAGGGCGTAGTAGCCGGCGACGTAAATGGTGATGGCAAGCTGGATCTGGTTGCGGTTGATGGCTGGAACGACAACACCATAACGGCTTTCGTGGGGAATGGGGACGGTACTTTTCAGGCAGGTGCTGTGTACCCCGCCTGCAACGTCTCGGGTTGCACCGTGAATTCGTTGGCACTTGGAGATTTCAACGGCGATGGCCATCCAGACGTGGCGGTCGGAACGGCAGGAACCAGCCAGGGAGGTGGAATCAGCGTCTTGCTGAATAGCGGGAACGGAACGTTCGGAGCACCGGGTTTTTATGCTGGGTCGTCCACGATTGGATTTGCGTGCTGCGGCGATTCGAATCCTGACGTGGCCACCGCCGATTTGCGCAGTGATGGCAAAGTCGATGTCGTCATGACCGGCAGTGCCGGCCCCTGGGTTTTTCTTGGGAACGGCGACGGTACCTTCCAGGCAGGGGTGAACTACGGGGTTCCATTCGCAGACAGCATCGCAATCGCAGACATTAATGGCGATAAGAAGCCTGACCTCGTCGCCTCGGATTTCTTCGAGAGCGCGGTATTCGTTCTCGCCGGCAATGGCGACGGAACTTTCAAACCAGCGGCCGGTTACACGACCGATTGGTTCCCCCAGTCCATTGTGATCGCGGATTTCAATGGCGACAAAAAGCTGGATTTCGCCTCGGGCGACGACAGCGGACCTTACGTTTCTGTGGTTCTGGGCAACGGAGACGGCACATTTCGCGCGGGAGTGAACTACGATGCTAACCAGCCTTGGAACGCCCCCGAGGTCGTAGCCGACTTCAACAATGATGGCAATCTTGACGTCGCGATAGATGGCAACTTCGGCGGGGGAACCATTAACGTGATGCTCGGCAGCTCTCACGGAGTGCTGGGAACACCGATTGTAGTTGCCGCCGGTGGAACATATAGCTTGGGCGCATTGGCTGCGGGGGATGTGAACGGCGACGGTAAGGCTGATATCGTCGCCGGTGCCAACATGGGGGGCGGGGTTTATGACATCCAGGTCTTTCTGGGAAAAGGCAATGGGACCTTCGCCTCACCCGTCCTTTACTCCACCGGCGTCAGCGACAATCCGGGGCCGGTTGTCTTAGCCGATGTAAATGGCGACGGGAAACTCGATGTGCTGATTTCCAACGCCGATGGCAGCTTGAGCGTGCTGCTGAACAAAGGAAAAGGCGTCTTCGGTACAGCCAAGGTCATTAGCGGTGTAGCCACGGGCGAGGAGTGGCTGGCCGCCGCGGATTTTAACGGTGATGGCAAGGTGGATGTCGTCCTGGCCGATACCGGGAATAACACCCTCAACGTTCTACTTGGAAAAGGCAACGGCACCTTTCAGTCGGCGGTAAAGTACCCCGTGCAAAATAACCCGCAATTTATCAGCGTAGCCAGCCTGCGGGGTAATGGCATCTTGGATTTGATCACGGGGGGATACAGCGTAGGCAGCGGAAATGGGGGCGGAGGCGGCATCGGAATTCTGTTGGGCAACGGCGACGGGACCTTTGGCAACCCCGCTTACTACAATCCCTACGCCGGTGGGGATGCGAACGTCAATCCTTTGTCAGCCGCGGTAGCTGATGTCAACCTGGACGGGAAACCGGATGTGCTTGTCACCTTCGATTCAGAACATACTGGCCCCTGCTGCCCCGTCTCGACTAACTACAATATCGGATTAGGCATTTTTCTAGGGAACGGTGACGGGACGCTGACGTATCAGGCCCCCCTGCCAAACGGGACGGCAACGCCGTACATTGTAGGTGCGGGGGCGCAGTATGTTCTGGCAGGCGATTTCAATGGTGATGGTGCCGCCGACGCCGCAGTCCTCAACCTTGATAACGGCAACTCGGGAAACTCGGTGACCATGCTGCTGAACACGACGTTGCCAGTGAGCATTTCGCCACTGCAGATGAATTTTCCGGCGCAGACGGTGGGCACCACCAGCAAACCACAAACAGTGCTGCTCACCAATAACCAAACCACTTCGTTGACGATCAACGGCGCAGCTCTCGGAGGCAGCGACCCCGGCGACTTCAGCGAGACCTCGGCGTGTCCGAAGAGCCTGCCAGCGAGCGCGCACTGCAACATTTCGGTCCAGTTCACTCCCAAGGCGACCGGAAGCCGGAGCGCGACCTTGTCGATCAAAGACGCTCTGGGAGTTCAGTCTGTGAAGTTGAGCGGAACAGGTAAATGAAATTGGAAGGCGCTGGCGATGAGGAAGGTTAAATGGAGTTCTGGGGGAAGGCCCTGATTTGCGTCGGCCGTTTGGACGGCAAGCGGGCGGCGCAGATTAGGGCCTTGTGTTTTACTATTTTTCTACGACCTTCCTAATCCGCTCGAACGCCCAGTCGATTTCATCGCGTTCAATTGTCAGTGGCGGCGCGATGCGAATCACGCGATCGTGAGTCTCTTTGCAGAGAATCCCTTCTTCTTTCAGCGCTTCACAATAAGGTCGCGCGGCGCTCTGCAGTTCGATGCCGATCCACAGTCCTTTACCGCGAACTTCCTTCAGGTCGGGGCTGCGCAGAGTCTGCAGCAGGCTGAGAAAGTAGGCCCCAAGCTCCGCGGAACGCTGGACAAGCTTCTCTTCTACCAGTACACGCAGAGCCGCACGGGCAATGGCACAACCGAGCGGATTGCCGCCGAACGTGCTGCCATGGTCTCCGGGCTTGTACACGCGGAGGATTTCCCACGAAGAGAGCACAGCTGAAACCGGATAGAAGCCGCCGGCGAGCGCTTTGCCCACGATGACGAGATCGGGCTTGACCTCCTCGTGCATGTAGGCGAACAGCTTGCCAGTGCGGCCAAGACCGGACTGAATTTCATCCACCATCAAAAGAACGCGGTTCTGGTGGCAAATCTCTGCGGCTTTCTTGAGGAACCCATCCCGAGAAATGAGAATGCCTGCCTCGCCCTGAATCGGCTCAACCAGAAACGCGCAGGTGTTGGGAGTGATTGCATCCTCGAGCGCGCGGGCATCGCCAAAAGGAATGATCTTGAAGCCCGGGGTGAACGGGCCGAAGCCGTCGCGATATTGCGCATCACTGGAGAAGCTGATGATGGTGATCGTTCTGCCGTGAAAATTATTCGCGCAGACAATGATCTCCGCCTTGTTCTCGGGAATGCCCTTGATCTTGTGGCCCCACTTTCGGGCGGTCTTGATGGCGGTCTCGACCGCTTCGGCTCCAGTGTTCATGGGCAGAGCCATGTCATAACCCGTCAGCTCGTGAAGCTCTTTGTAGAACAGCGGCAGCTGATCATTGCGGAAGGCGCGCGAGGTCAATGTAACTTTCTGCGCCTGCTCAATCATGGCATTCAAGATCTTTGGATGGCAGTGTCCCTGATTGACCGCGGAGTACGCTGCCAGGCAATCGAGATAACGCTTGCCCTCGATGTCGTAAACCCAAACACCCTCGGCCCGCTCGATCACAACATCGAGGGGATGGTAGTTGTGAGCGCCGAACTGGTTCTCCAGTTCAATGAGCTCGCCTGCATGCTTCAGTTCTGTCCTGAGTCCGCTGTTCATATGATTCCTCTGATTTTTATTTGTTCTCCAGGAGCATAGTCAAAAGTGCCATGCGCACGTAAAGTCCATTGACGGCCTGCCGGAAGTAGAGCGCCCGCGGATCTTCATCCACCGATTGATCAAGCTCAACCGTTCGCGGCAGTGGATGCAGGATAAGCGCATCCGGCTTCATTCTGCTCAGAATGGCGGAGTTGATCGCATAATACTGCCTGCTTTCGAGTCCCAGAATTCGCTCGGGGCGAATGCGCGTCTGATAGACGACATCGACCTCTGGAATCACAGCATCAATGTCCCGTTCCAGTTCATAGCGCACGCCGTGCTCTTCAAGGTAATCGAGAATGTCGGGTTTCATCTGCAATTCAGGCGGGCTCACGAAGAAAATCTTGACGCGCTCGAACTTCGCCAACAGATAGGCGAGGGATCGCGCCGTGCGGCCTTTGTCAAGCTCGCCAACAATGGCGACACTCAGGCCATTCAGCGGGCGCTCACGATAAATGGTGTAAAGATCGAGCAGCGCCTGCGTGGGATGCTGGCCCCCTTCCCCATCCCCGGCATTGATCACGGGAATGGAAGAAACTTGTGCCGCGCGCTTAGCTCCTCCCTCGTGATTGTGACGAATCACAATGACGTCAGAGTAGCTGCCGATAATCCGGATCGTGTCTTCAACGTTTTCGCCGGTAAATTCCGAAGAGAACGCTTGCGCATGCTCGGTCGAGAGAACTTTGCCGCCGAGGCGAAGCATGGCCGCTTCGAAAGAAAGCCGAGTGCGGGTAGAGGGCGCGTAAAATAATGCCGCCATGATGCGGTTTTGATAATCGAGTGACCCGCCGCGGGCCACAACGCGCTCCATGCCTTTGGCGCGGTCGAAAAGCTCCATCAGCAACGGAACCGTGAATTGTTGCGATTCCAGAACGTGCCGCAGCTTTACCTCCTTCTTTATTTGCGAATCAATCGTTTGCATCGTGGCTTGCTCCGGCATGGATCATCTCCCTCCCACCAACTCGAGCTCAGCGCGAAGCTTCAGTGCAATATCGTCATCGCTCAATACGTGAGTGCCCAATTTACCCGTGACTGCTGCAGCCAGGTTCTCGCCTGAAGTGATGATCGCCTCGCGTCCGCCCATCTTCAGAAACCGCAACACGGATTCAACCTTCGGTCCCATATTGCCTGGGGGAAAATGCCCGGCATTGGCGTACTGTTGCAGTTCTGTACAGCTCACGGTGTGCAGTGGCTGCTGTGTGGGCTTTTTATAATCCAGATAAACGTAATCCGTGTCGGTGGAGATGACGAAGAGATCAGCGCGTAACCGTGATGCCAGCAGGGCAGAGGCGCGATCTTTGTCGATTACTGCTTCCACGCCCTGCAACCTTCCATTCCGCCACGCCACCGGAATGCCTCCCCCGCCGCACGCAATCACCAACACGTGCTGCTCAACCAGATCGCGAATCACTTCGACTTCGACGATTTCGAGCGGCTCCGGCGATGACACGATTCGGCGATAGCCGCGCGCCGCATCTTCTACAATCTGCCAGCCCAGACGACGCTCCCGTTCTTCTGCATCCGCGCGCGAATAAAAAGGCCCGATCGGTTTGGTCGGCTGCCACATCGCAGGATCGTCCAGCGAAACTACAACCTGCGTCAGGACGGTCACGACCGGCGTTTGCAGCCCCGCCCGCTGTAGCTCTGCATCGAGCGCCTGCTGCAGAATGTAACCAATTTCGCCCTGGGTCGAAGCATCGCATACATCAAGCGGATGTCCGGGGACCTCGCTGGCCCCACGCTCAGAACGCAGAAGCGCGGCCCCAACCTGCGGACCATTGCCGTGAGTCAGCACGACTCGGTAACCGGACTCGACCAGCTTGACGATTTCTGCCGCCGTCCGGTGAGCATTTCCTCGCTGTTCCGAGATCGTGCCCTTTTCGCCGGCACGGATCAGCGCGTTTCCGCCCACTGCCAACAGCATGGTTTCCATCATCGAGACCCGCTTTAACCCTTATATGCGTGTACCAGCTCCGGCACGGTCACCGGGTGGATCAAACCCACCGGCACTGCCTTCATCAGTTCGAGCATGATTGCTTTCTGCGCATGCAGCCGGTTCTCTGCTTGCTGGAATACAAACGAGCGCGGCGAGTCAATCACCGCATTCGTGACCTCGTCCCCGCGATGTGCCGGCAAGCAATGCATGAAAATTGCGTCACGTTTCGCGTAGCCGAACAGTTTCGAATTGACCTGATACGAACGAAACGCTTCCCGCCGCTTTCCCGCCTCAGCTTCGCGGCCCATGCTGGCCCACACGTCGGTGTAAACCACATCGGCATCGAAAACCGCCTCTTCAGCGTCGTTTGTAATTCGGCAGGTTCCGCCCGTCTCATGATTACGTTCCCACGCCCAGGCAAGCGCATCCGCATGCGGCTCGTAACCCGCAGGAGTTGCAACCCAGATATCTGCTCCCACTTGCGCGCCGGCAAACATCAACGAGTGGGCAACATTATTCCCGTCACCAATAAATGCGACTTTAAGTTTCTCCAGCTTGCCTTTGATCTCCCAGATGGTCATGAAATCTGCCATTGCCTGACAGGGATGGCTGAAATCTGTCAGCCCATTGATGATCGGAACTGCAGAATATTCCCCCATTTTCTCGACGAGGTCATGCGCGAAAGTGCGGATCATGATTCCCTGCACCATGCGCTCGAGATTGCGGGCCACGTCATACACAGATTCGCGCTTTCCCAGATTGATTTCCGCCGGGGAAAGATAGATGGAAAAACCGCCGAGTTGCTGGATTCCAACGTCAAAGGTCACGCGGGTTCGCAATGACGGCTTCTCGAAAATCATGGCCAGCGTCTTGCCTTTTAGCGCTTCGCGGTACGCCTCGGGGCGAGCTTTGATCTCGCGCCCGCGCAAGAGCAGGTATTGAATCTCCGGTGGAGAAAAATCACGGATCGAAATGAAGTCTTTGGCTGTCATCGTCCTACCCCCGCCGGAACCTCAAATTTCGCGAGCATCTCGGCCATTCCCGGACGGGTAAGCTCTTCCACTTCGTAGGTGACGCGCAAGCACGGCTTGTTGAGCTTGATGACGCGCGCCAGGTCAATTGGCGTTGCGATCAGCACCAGATCGCAAGGGATGCGGTTGATGGTTTCTTCCAGTTCGTGCCGCTGCATTACGCTATAACCCATTGCGGGCAGCAGGTTCGTGAGGTGCGGATATTTTTCGTATGTGCCGCGAATGGAGCCTACGGCAAATTCCTTGGGCCGGACCAGTTCTGCCGCGCCAAATTGCCGCGCCGCAACAACTCCGGCGCCGTATGGCATTTCTCCATGCGTGAGTGTGGGACCGTCTTCGACTACGAGCACTCGCTGTCCCTTAATTAGTTCAGGCACGGAGACAGAAACTCGGCAAGCGGTCTCCAGCACCGCCGCTTTCGGATTGCTGGCACGAATATTGCGCCGAACACTCTCGACATCCTCACGCGCAGCCGTATCCACCTTGTTGATCACTACCACGTCCGCGCGACGTAGATTGACTTCACCCGGGAAATAAGAAAGTTCGTGTCCCGGCCGGTGTGGATCGGCAACCACGATCTCCAGATCGGAAACGTAAAACGGCGTGTCGTTGTTGCCTCCGTCCCAGAGAATGATGTCGGCTTCTTTCTCCGCCTGGCGCAGAATGCGCTCGTAGTCTACGCCGGCATAAACTACCGTTCCCTGCCGGATGTGCGGCTCGTACTCCTCGCGCTCTTCGATCGTGCACTGCTGCACGTCCAGATCATCCATCGTCGCGAAACGCTGCACGGCTTGAGCCGCCAAATCGCCGTAAGGCATGGGATGTCGAATGACGACCGGGTTGAATCCCTGCCGCCGCAGTTGCGATGCCACAAGCCTTGACAGCGGGCTCTTGCCGCAACCCGTCCGTACAGCGCAGATGGAGACCACCGGTAGCGAAGACTTGATCTGCGTGTGCTCGGTGCCGGGCAGCCAGAAGTCCGCGCCTGCGGCCACGGCACGCGAAGCAAGATGCATCAGGTTCTGGTGAGAAATGTCGCTATAGGAGAACACAACTACATCCACCTGTTCCGAATCGATCAGCCGTTCGAAGTCTTTCTCCTCATAGATCGGAATTCCATCGGGATAAAGCAGCCTGCCGGCTAATTCCGCCGGATAGCGGCGGCCGGCAATGTCAGGAATCTGGTTGGCGGTGAAAGCGACGACGCGATAGTCAGGGTTATTACGAAAAACTACGTTGAAGTTATGAAAGTCTCTTCCAGCAGCTCCAAGAATAAGGACCGTTTTCATTCGCACTCCCCCTTGCGGAACGCACACTTACAGTTGATTCTCTCGTGCGCGTAGCGGAGGGGCCGTGCGAGGCATCACCAGCGGGAGTGATTAAGAGCACAGTTGAGCTCTAAAACCAATCATCCGAGGCAATATCAGCGACACTCAGGGTCGCATCTTTACTGTGATTGCTCCTGCCCAGGATAATATCCGGTGCGGGTACGAACCGTCAGCTTGCCGTACCCCTTCGCGCGGGCCTCGACATGGATGGTGCGGTAACCTCCCATGCTCTTTGGTGTAGTGGGCTTGTATCCGATCATGTATTGGTTCCGAATGTCGTGCGCGATGCTGCTGCTGATTTCATCAACCTGGTCGAGGGTTTTGGGAAGAAATGCAATCCCGCCGGTGCGCTCTGCGATGATCTCGAGTGCGCGGCGGGCGCGGTGCGCACGCTCTTCGCCAAGCAATCCAATCGCGTAAACCGTCGGGCCATTCTCTTCCTGCAGGCGCCGCACCGCCTGCTCGAGAGTCTCGCGGCTGGCGTTGTCTTCGCCGTCAGTGACCACAAAAAGAACCTTCTTCTGCAGCTTGGCGTTCTGTTTCATGTAGGTTGCTGAAGCAACCAGTGCGTCGTAAAGAGCGGTACCACCACGGGATTCGACTTTTTCCAGCGCCTTGCGCAGATCGTCAATATTTCCGGTGAACCCCTGGTCAAGGTAGTACTCGTCGTTGAAGTTGACCACAAAGACCTGGTCCTGCGGGTTGCTGGAGCGTACAAGGTTCAGGGCTGCCTTGTTCACCTTGTCGCGCTTCTCGCGCATGGAGCCGGAATTGTCGATGATAATCCCCATCGCGACCGGCACATCTTCATGGCGGAACGATGTGATGGTCTGGGGCTGATTGTCCTCGAAAACTGTGAACGCGTTCTTGTCGAGGTTGGTGACGAGACGGTTCTTCTCGTCCACCACCGTCGCGTGCAAGAGAACCTCTTCAACCTCTTTCTTGAAAACGAAAACGCCATTGTCACTATTGCCCTGCTGCTGTTGATCGGCAGGTGCCTGCGAACTCGGAGCCGGAGCGCTCTCGGTTGTGGGCGAAACCGGGGGGGCAATCGGCGGTGGCGGTTGGGCCGGCTCTTCAGAGCCGATTGTGTTGCTGGGTGTCGCCGGCTGCTGGGGTTGGGAATTTTGCGCCGAAACAGGAAGGCTGAAAAACGCCGCGGCTATCAAAACCAGGCAAAACACCAAGAACCGGCTATTCCGTAGGCGCATAGTATCCTGTTTTGGCATAGACGCGGAGCGGTGGCAGTCCTCGCGGAGGAATCAGCTTGACTTTTATCTTACGCCACTTCCCGTCATGCCCAGGATGACTTGGACGGTAGCCGAGCACATATTGGTTGCGTAGTTCAATTCCAATTTTTGTAGCAACATCCGCTAAATCATTAGGATTATCGATGGTGAAGGCCCGTCCACCCGTAAGTTCGCTAACTTCGCTAAGGAGGGCCGGTCCAAGGGCCTCCTCTGGCGTTGCCATGTAATGATCGTAAATGCCAATCGCGTAAATGATGGTATCGGCTTCTTTGACCATGGATTTGATCTCACCCTCCGTATAGCGGCTGTGGTTATCGCCGCCATCGGAGATGATCAAAAGCGCCTTTTTTTCGTATTTCGCCTGGCGCATCTTGCTGACGCCCAGGTAGATGGCGTCAAGCAGCGCGGTGCGGCCTTTGGGAACCGTATAAACCAGCTTGCTTTGAATGTCCTCCACTGAAGAGGTAAAGTCGGTAACCTCATCCGGCTTGTCGGCGAAAGTAATCAGGAAAAACTCATCCTGGGGATTGGCAGTCTTGAAGAACTCAATGACGGCCTCGCGAGCCCGCTCGATTTTGGTGCTCATGCTGCCACTCATATCAAAGATCACCCCGAGGGAAACCGGGGCGTCTTCACTGGAGAAGTGCCTTATCTCCTGCTGTTGTTTGTCCTCGAAAACCTGAAAATTGTCCCTGTCAAGACCGGTCACGAGCCGGTTCATAGGATCGGTTATGGTAACTGGCACCAGGACCAGACTGACGTCAACTTTGATCGGCTTGATAGCGCTCTTGAGCGACGGGTCAATCGGCTCGGGTTCCTTGATTTTGGCCGGTTCCATGTGAGGCACTATGTGGACGGTATCAATCGAGGCCTGCGCCCACGCCTGTGCTGAAAACAGGCTGGCGGCAAGCGCAATGATTGCAGCAGCAAGTGCGAGGACGTAACCGCGGCGGTACAGCATAGAACCTCCTGCAGTCCGGGGAGGAGCAGGTTGAAAACCTCGAACTCGGCTCTGGGAGCGGGCTGACCCGCACCCCTCAAGGCGGGCCATAATAGCCTCGTTTGCGGTGATCGTACCACAGCTTGAGGCTTGAATGGGAACCGTCTTTTCTGTTGCTTTCGATGTGCTGCCAAATGCAAAAGTTTGCTGTGCGATCACCGCGTTCTTCAATCAGGTCTTGTACAATTTCATTTTCCCGACATGGCAACCGTGGCCCCGTTTCGCGCCTGGCGCTATGACCCCACCCGCGTGGAGCTCGCCCATGCCGTGACCCAGCCGTATGACAAGATCACCCCTGCCATGCAGGCAAGGTACTACGCTGCAAGTCCTTACAACCTGGTTCGAATCATCCTCGGCATGCCGGAACCCCCGGACGGCCCCGCCGGCAACGTCTATAGCCGCGCCGCCCGTGACTTCAGTCTTTGGCAGCGCGACGGTATCCTGCGGCAAGATGCAGAGCAATCCATTTACCAATACAAACAACGCTTCACAGCGCCCGGATCCAGGACCCAACTCGAGCGCAGCGGCTTCATCGCGCTGGGCAAAATTGAGGACTATTCGGCCGGAATCGTCTTTCGCCACGAGCGGACGCTGGCCAAACCAAAGGCTGACCGGTTAGAGCTATTACGGGCCACCCGCGCCCATTTTGGGCAGATTTTCATGCTCTATAGCGACCCTGGCCGCGAGCTCGAACAACTGCAAGACAAATCTTTACCCCTCACAACTGTCACCGACGAGTTTGGCGTTGTGCACGAGTTGCGCAAGGTCTCCGACCCGAAGCTCCTCTCAGGTTTCGTTCAAGAAATGAATAATAAGAAGCTCATCATTGCAGATGGGCACCATCGTTACGAAACGGCGCTGAATTACCGCAATGAGCGGCGGCAGGGTGATCCGGCTGGAGAGGACCGGCTTTCGCCCTGCGACTTCGTGATGATGACGTTCGTAGACATGGACAGCCCGGGAATGACTATCCTGCCGACGCATCGCCTTGTGCATGGGCTTGACTCATTCTCGGCCGATCAGTTCAAAGAAAAGGCCAGGGCCTACTTCAGCGTGGAGGAAGTTGACGCTTCCATAGGTGCGGAGCGAGCCACGGCGCTTCTTCGCGCCGCTGGAGTAGCCGGTACGGCGCTTCTGGCTGTTACTCGCGATCGCGCCTTCTTGCTGGATACACCGCGCGCCCTCGGCTCAAATGTTCTTCGTGGGCTTTCGTTACGGCAGCAGTCGCTTGACGTCGTCCAACTCCACAAGTGTTTGCTCGAGGCGGTGCTTGGAATTTCCGAAGAAGCCATTCGCGAGCAGCACAACATCAGCTATCTTCGCGAGGTGGGCGAGGCCTTGGAGAAGGTACGATCAGGTCAGGCAAACCTTGCGTTCCTGATGAATCCGGTGAAGATAAGCCAGGTGCGGGATATTGCCTTTGCAGACCAAGTCCTGCCCCAGAAATCAACTGATTTCTATCCGAAGATGCTGAGCGGGCTTACGATTTATGCGTTGGAGTGATCGCATTAGAGATTTCAATTGAGGATTGCAGATTGGTCGACTCAAATCTGAGATCTGGATTTGCGATCTGAAGCCCTATTGAATTCACCACAGAGATTATCGAGGAGCAAACAGAATCGCCTGCCGGGGTTAGGTGGCAAATCGACACTCGCAATCCTGCTGCTGTGTGGCACGGTCTTTCTGCTCTTTGGCGCCGCTGAGCAAAAGCGCATCTCGGTCTACTCCAACGTCGCGAATTATTCGCTTCCCGTGACCGAACATGCGGGTGCAGACTACATCGGGTTGCTCGAGGTCCTTGATCCGCTCGGCAGTGTGAGTGCGAAGGCCAAAGATGCGCACTGGAAGCTGCGATTCAACGACGTGGAAGCCGAGTTCACCGCGGGAAAAACCCGCGCGAAGGCGCATGGCAAGGAAATCGAACTCAACTCGCCCTTCGTTTTCGATAACGGCCGCGGGCTTGTGCCGCTCTCGTCATTGACCAACATACTGCCGCGGCTCCTGGATGGTCCTGTCACCTACCACGATCTGTCGCGGCGTCTCTTTATCGGCAACGCTGCGGTTCATTTCACGGCTCAGGTAAACAGGAACGATCCCGGAAAACTCGTCATAAACTTCACTGCGCGGGTCGATCCCATGATCTCCACAGAGCCCGGCAAATTGCGCATGCTCTTCACGCACGAGCCCTTGCTTGCGCCCAGTTCGCCTCAGCTCACCTTCGACAGCACAGTAATTCCTTCTGCGACTTATTCGGAGGCCAATGGCGCTGCCGAAATCGCCGTGAACAGCCCCCTATCTTTGATCGCGAGCTTCAGCAACAATGGGCACACCATTACCATCGCACCTCCCGCGCCACAACCGGCGCAGGCAAGGCCTCCGCAATCCCCTACCGCTCCCCCCGGGCCCGCGCCGGCAGCGCAAACCCCACAGCATCGCGACTTCGTTGTTCTTGATGCGGCGCACGGCGGCGATGACCGCGGCGCAGCGCTCAGCGATCAACTGGCCGAAAAGGACCTGACACTCGCTTTCGCCCGCCGCATGCGCCAGGAGTTTGATTCGCGCGGAATGCCGGTGCTTATGCTGCGTGATGGAGACACAACGATTCCTCTCGACCAGCGTGCCGCGACGACGAATGCCGCCCATCCCGCACTCTATATCTGCATACACGTAAGCTCGGAAGGCACGGGGATCCGGCTCTACACCGCAATGATCCCAGGTGACAGCCAGACACGCGGATTGTTCCTGGACTGGGACACAGCGCAAGCGTCTTTCTTATCCGCGAGTCAAAACGTAGTCGCCGGACTCGCGGGCGCTCTGCAACGAACCCAGTTGCCGATTACTTCCGCCATGGCTCCGCTGCGACCTCTTAATAACATTACAGTCGCAGCCGTCGCAATCGAGATCGCACCTCCCGGCAAGGATGTCGCAGAACTGAACTCCTCCACCTACCAGCAGTCGATCAGCGCCGCAGTCGCGCTCGGCGCCTCCTCACTTCGCGCGCAACTTGGGGCGCAATGATTCCTCGCCACTTAGCGATCGGACTCGCGGTGATGCTGGCCGTTGCGCTTGGCATGAGTTTTTATCTATGGCGAATGCGGGCCGGGGCGCGCGCCGTAGAATCTGAAGCCTCGGCCACCATCAGCGCGCCTGTTGCTGCACCCGTAGCCGGACCTACAGAGCAGGCCATACTCTACGTCGCCGACGATGAAAGTGGCGAGATTCACCCCGTGGGCACACGCATTCCGCAGCCAGGGGCGCGGCAGGCACGGGCCGAAGAACTGCTGCGCGCGCTCGTGACTTCGTATCTCGAAAAGAATTCCACTCACCCGCTCGGCCCGGGGTCGGAAGTTCTTAATGTCTACCTGGTTGACCCCGGAATCGCCGTAATTGACGTCAACCAGGCGTTTGCCGACGGACATCGCTCGGGAATCATGGTCGAAGAGCTCACGGTGGCCTCGCTGATTGAAACTCTCGGCGCAAATATTCAGGGGATTCGACAGGTGAAGATTCTGGTCGATGGAAAAGAACGCGACACGCTGGCGGGCCACGCCGATTTGACGCAATTTTACGACGTGTCCGCCATCAATCAGGTCGTCGCAGGTCTAAGCGCCGCCCGGTAAGCCCCGCACCTCAAGCTTCATTTACAATCCTCCAAATGCATTTTCGCTCTGATAATCGCGCGCCGGACCAGATGCGGCCGGTGAACATTCTCCCCGACTACATCAATACAGCCGAGGGCTCGGTCTTGATGGAGGTCGGCAACACGCGCGTAATCTGTACCGCGTCGATTGAAGAAACCGTGCCCCAGTTCATGCGCAACAGCGGCAAAGGCTGGATCACGGCGGAGTACTCCATGCTGCCGCGCTCTACGCTTACCCGTACCCCCCGCGAGGTGAGCAAAGGACGCGCCAGTGGCCGGACGCACGAAATTCAGCGTCTGATCGGACGCTCGCTGCGCGCGGTTACCGACCTTGAGCGCCTGGGCGAACGCACGATCTGGATCGACTGCGATGTAATCCAGGCCGACGGTGGCACCCGCACGGCATCGATCACCGGCGCGTTTGTTGCGCTGGGGCTTGCCCTCGAGAAATTAGTGGCGGCGGGAACATTGACTTCCGTGCCGCTGCGCGATTTTGTGGCGGCGGTAAGCGTTGGCATGGTGGATGGACAGCTTTTGCTCGATCTTTCCTATGAAGAGGATTCCCGCGCCGATGTTGACATGAACTTTGTCATGACTGCCGGCCACAAGTTTGTGGAAGTGCAGGCGACGGCCGAGCGCCAGGTCTTCGATGAACAGCAGATGGGAAAAATGATCTCTCTCGCCCGCCAGGGCTTGCAATCGCTGACCGCGAAGCAACAGGCGATACTCGGAGTGTTGACGTTGCGGCACTGACTCACGCGTTCCCGGCTCTGCGCAAAATCGGCACTGGCTACGCTTCAGAACCTTACTGTCTTACCTTGCACTCGCAATCCACTCCTGGGCCTCTTTGATCGTCGAAAAGATCCGCGTATGCTCGTCGTCATTCCGCAGCAGCACGTGCATCTTAATGGAATTGACCTGTACTTGAGTCGCCGCGATAAAGGCGCGATTACACCCCATGGCAAATGGATCGACTTTGTCAGCCAGAATAACCGCGTCGTCCGCGGTTAAGTCGAAGTCTTTTACCCGCCGCACATCAACAATTTCGGAATAGGACGGATCAAAGCGGGGATCAACCCGAAGGGAGGCAGCATAGGTTGCGATATCGGCAAGCGCGAGTCTTCCCCGGAACCGGACCCAGACCGTGCGGTTCACCGGATCAATGCTATAGGTCCTTGGACGGACCACGGGCTTTGTGGAACTTGGCACAGAAATGCTGGTGTGCACATAAATCGGCAAGCCATGAACCCACTTGAATGAAGGGACTGAACGACCCGGTCTCTTGCGGGACCCCAGGAAATGGGCTAAACTAAAATCGTACTAAATTAGTGCTCTTTCAACTGGCGAGCCGGCAAGGGCTTATCAATGATTCGCCTCGGGAAATTAACGGATTACGGACTGGTGCTGATCAGCGAAATGGCACGCCATCCAGAAACGACGTTGCACACGGCGCGTGACCTTTCCGCCCAGTGCCATCTGCCGGGGCCAACGGTCAGCAAGCTTTTGAAGGTGCTGCTGCAAAACCGGGTCCTGGTCTCGCACCGTGGCGTGAAGGGCGGGTACAGTCTGGCGCGGGAGCCCGAGGCGATCTCCTTGGCTCAGGTGATCTCGGCCATCGAAGGTCCGCTCGCCCTGACTGAGTGCAGCATGGATGTAACTGGTTTGTGCGACCTGGAGTCGTCCTGCCAGATCAAAGATAACCAGCGAATTATTAACCAGATCATCCTAGGCGCGCTGAAAAACGTGATGCTTTCCGATTTGATCCGGCCCATGCAGTTGGCGGCTATCCGCGACAAGCGCGGGACATTGATACCAGTGAGTAGTTTGACCGGGAGAATGCAATGAGTTCGAGCGTAAATGCAATTCGCGATCTGGCTGAGCGCGATTACAAGTGGGGTTTTGTCACCGATATTGAGGCCGAGCGGGTACCGAAAGGGCTCAACGAGGATATCATCCGCACCATCTCGGCCAAGAAGCGCGAGCCCGAGTTCATGCTCGATTGGCGGCTCAAGGCTTATCGCCACTGGCTGACGCTGGAGAAGGCGCAAGCGGAGCCGAAGTGGGCCAACATTAAGTACGACCCCATCGATTACCAAGACATCATCTATTACTCCGCGCCGAAGCAGAAGGCGAAGATCGAGAGCCTCGAACAGCTCGATCCTGAGATTCTGCGGACCTATGAAAAGCTGGGCATTCCGTTACAAGAGCAGAAGATGCTCGCCGGGGTTGCAGTTGACGCGGTTTTCGACAGCGTTTCAGTCGCGACCACGTTCAAAGAGAAGCTCGCCGAACTGGGCGTGATCTTCTGCTCCTTTTCTGAAGCGGTGCAGAAATATCCCGATCTGGTTCAGAAGTATCTCGGCTCGGTCGTCCCGTATACCGATAACTTCTTTGCGGCGCTAAACGCGGCAGTGTTCAGCGACGGTTCTTTCGTTTACGTTCCCCAGGGTGTGCGCTGCCCCATGGAGCTTTCGACCTACTTTCGCATTAACTCAGCTGAGACCGGCCAGTTCGAACGCACTCTGATCGTCGCCGATGAGGGCGCATACGTGAGCTACCTGGAAGGCTGCACTGCGCCGATCCGCGACGAGAACCAGCTGCATGCTGCGGTGGTCGAACTGATCGCCCTCGACAACGCGCAAATCAAGTATTCCACCGTGCAGAACTGGTATCCGGGAGATAAGAACGGCAAGGGCGGAATCTATAACTTCGTTACAAAGCGCGGCAATTGCAAAGGGGTGAATTCGAAAATTTCCTGGACGCAGGTTGAAACCGGCTCAGCGATCACGTGGAAATATCCCAGCTGCATTCTTCAGGGCGATAACTCGATCGGTGAGTTCTACTCGGTCGCTCTGACTAACAACTACCAGCAGGCCGATACCGGCACGAAGATGATCCACCTGGGCAAGAACACCAGCAGCACGATCGTCTCGAAGGGCATCTCGGCCGGCCATGGGCAGAATACGTATCGCGGCATGGTGAAGATCATGAAAGGCGCGACCGGGGCGCGTAACTACACGCAATGCGACTCGCTGCTGATCGGCGACAAGTGCGGCGCGCATACTTTCCCGTACATCGAAGTCAAGAACTCAACGGCGCGCATGGAGCATGAAGCTTCGACTTCAAAAATCGGCGAAGATCAGCTGTTTTATCTGCAGCAGCGCGGGTTGAAAACTGAAGACGCGGTTTCGATGATCGTAAACGGTTTCTGCAAGCAGGTCTTCCGCGAGCTGCCGATGGAGTTTGCCGTGGAGGCGCAGAAACTCTTGGGCGTGAGTTTGGAGGGAAGCGTGGGATGAGGAGGAGATTGCAGTCAAAGCAGATTCCTCGTCGCTTCGCCCCCCGGAATGACAATAATTCAAGAGTTTGAGGAAAGGAAGAATGGCACTGCTAGAAATCAAGAATTTACACGCGACTGTTGGGGGACACGAAATCCTGAAAGGAATTGACCTGACCGTCAATGCCGGCGAGGTCCACTCCATCATGGGCCCGAACGGTTCCGGCAAAAGCACGCTGGCGCAGGTACTGGCACGGCGGCAGACGTTCGAAGTGACCGCCGGCGAGGTGTTATTCAACGGAAAAGACCTGCTCGCCATGAAGCCTGAAGAAGCGGCATGTGAGGGCGTATTCATGGCGTTTCAATATCCGGTCGAGATTCCCGGCATCGGCAACACGTATTTTCTGCGCTCCGCCCTGAACGCGATTCGCAAGTACCGCGGCCAGGAAGAAATGGACGCCATGGATTTTCTGCCCATGTTCCGCGAAAGGCTCAAGCTGCTCGAAATGGACGAGAAGCTGATGAATCGGTCAGTGAATGAAGGTTTTTCGGGTGGAGAGAAAAAACGCAACGAGATCTTGCAGATGGCCATTCTGCAACCGAAACTGGCGATTCTCGATGAAACCGATTCTGGCCTCGACATCGATGCGCTGCGCATCGTCGCCAATGGCGTGAACTCGCTACGCAGTCCGGAACGCGCCATGCTGGTGGTGACCCACTATCAGCGGCTGCTGAACTACATCGTTCCTGATTTTGTACATGTCCTCGTGAACGGCCGGATCGTCCGCTCCGGCGGCCCGGAACTGGCGCTGCAACTGGAAGAGAGCGGCTATGCCGCCATTGAATCCGACGTGCGGCTGCCGGCGCCGCTTACGGCATAGGAAGAACTGTGACGACTGCGATTCAGAAAGTCGAAGGCTATCTCGAGACCTTTACTGAGTTTGCGAAGCATGCGCCGGGACAGAAGCTGCCCTGGCTGCGCAAGCTGCGCGAAGATGCATTCGCCCGCTTCTGCCAGGTCGGATTTCCGACTACGCACGATGAAGACTGGAGATTCACCAACGTTGTGCCGATCAGCCGGACTCGCTTCACTCTCGCTGAGAAGCCGGGAGCGGTGAAAGAATCCGATCTGAGAAGCTGGCAGCTCCCTAATGCTGCTGCGCGCCTGCTCTTTGTTGACGGGCATTTCCGCTCCGAGTTGTCACAGCTTCAGAACGGCAAAGTTTCTGCTTCGGGACTCGGTGAAGTTTTGCTGAAGCACGAATCGGACCTAGAGTCCCATCTTGGCCGTTATCTCGATACCAATCGGGATGCATTTTCAGCTCTGAACACGGCATTCATCGAAGATGGCGCATTTGTGCACGTCTCTCGAGGCGTGACGCTCGAAGGGCCCATCCATCTTCTGTTCGTGTCAACCAAGGCTGATACGCCTCGCATGGTGCATCCGCGCAATCTCCTGATTTTCGAGCAGGAGAGCCAGGGCACAGTGATTGAAGAGTACGTCTCGCTTGGCGGCGGTACGGTGCTTTCGAACAGCGTGACCGAGTTGATCGCGGGTGAAAGCGCCCATGTTTCACATTACATGATCGAACGCGAAGACCGAGCCGCATTCAACATTTCCACGCTGCGCATTCAGCAGGATCGAAGCGCCAACGTGGCTTCCCATTCCCTGCTGCTAGGCGGCGGCCTCGTTCGTAATAATGTTCATCCGGTGCTCGCAGGCGAAGGCGGTGAGTGCCTGATCAACGGCCTGTTCGTCGGCAACGGCTCGCAGCATCTTGACAATTATATGCATGTTGAGCACGCCAGCCCGCACTGCAGCAGCCGCCAGTTTTACAACGGCATTCTTGATGATCGCGCGCACGGCGTTTTTCATGGCCGCATCGTGGTTCACAAAGACGCGCAGAAGACCGACGCCAAACAGACCAATCGCAACCTTCTGCTTTCCGATAACGCGCAAATTGACACCAAGCCGCAGCTTGAAATCTACGCCGACGACGTCAAGTGCACGCACGGCGCGACCATTGGCCAGATCGAAGAGAACGCTCTTTTTTATTTACGATCGCGAGGAATCGACGAGGTGGCCGCGCGAAGACTTCTGCTGCTCGCGTTTGCGAGCGAATGCCTGGACCGTATGAAGCCGGGAGCGGCGCGCGATTACTCGGAGCAGCTCATTCATCAGCATTTGCTGGCTTTCGCCAACCATCTGCGTCAACCAGACGCGAATCAAAGCGAGAGAGAAAGAAATTGGGAGGAAGTGGGATGACAACCGCAGCCAGATTGCCGGTTGAAACGCAGTACCACGAGAGCGCGTCCGGCTACGACATCGAAAAAGTGCGGGCCGATTTCCCGATTCTCCATCAGCAGGCGCACGGTCATCCGCTCGTCTATCTCGACAACGCAGCGACATCGCAAAAACCGCGTGCCGTGATCGAGGCAATCACCCGCTATTACGAATTCGATAACTCCAACATTCATCGCGGCGTGCACTATCTGTCCGAGCGAGCGACGCGGGAGTTCGAAGAGGCGCGCAAGGTCATTCAGCAGTTTCTTGGCGCGGCTCACGCCAGTGAAGTTATCTTCGTCCGCAGCGCGACTGAGGCCATCAATCTTGTGGTTCAGACCTACGGACGGGTTCACGTCAATGCCGGCGACGAAGTACTTATCACCGCGATGGAGCACCACTCGAACATCGTCCCCTGGCAGATGTTGTGCGAGGAAAAGCGCGCCCATTTGAAAGTTGCCTCAATTAATGAGCGGGGCGAACTCAAGCTCGATGAATTCGAACGGCTGCTCAGCCCACGGACCAAGATTGTTGCCGTGGCGCATGTTTCAAACGCGCTTGGGACGGTTAATCCAGTAAAGCAGATCGCGCAGATGGCACATGCGAGAGACATTCCTGTGCTCGTCGATGGCGCTCAGGCCGTTCCTCACATGGCCGTGGATGTGCAGGATCTCGATTGCGACTTCTACGCTTTCTCTGGACATAAGATGTATGGGCCAACGGGCGTCGGTGTGCTTTACGGCAAGCAAGCGCTGCTTGAGGCCATGCCTCCGTACCAGGGCGGCGGAGACATGATCAGCTCCGTGACCTTCGAGAAGACGACCTTCAACCGCGTTCCGCACAAATTTGAAGCCGGCACGCCTGACATGTCCGGCGCCGTTGGCCTGCGCGCAGCGGTCGAGTACTTGAATCATCTCGGCATGGATAACATTGCCGCCCACGAGCACGAACTGCTCGCGTACGCAACTGCAGCTGTCTCCGCTATTCCCGGTGTTCGCTTGATCGGAACAGCGAGAAAGAAAGCCAGCGTGCTCTCCTTCGTCATGGAAGGCGTGCATCCGCACGATATCGGAACCATTCTCGATCAGGAAGGCATCGCGATCCGCACCGGCCACCATTGCGCCCAGCCGGTCATGGCCTATTTCGGCGTGGATGCGACGGCGCGGGCCTCGTTTGGGCTCTATAACACCAAAGGGGAAGTCGATGCTCTGGTGACAGGCATCAATAAGGTGAAGGAGGTCTTCGGCTGATGGCCGATTTGCGCGATCTTTATCAGGAGCTGATTCTCGAGCATAGCAAGGCTCCGCGCAATTATCGCGAACTGAAAGATGCCGATCAGAAGGCGGAAGGCTATAACCCGCTTTGCGGAGACCGCTTCACCGTTTTCCTCGAGCTCGACGGCGACTTGATCCGCGATATTTCCTTCCAGGGCTCCGGTTGTGCCATCTCCAAATCCTCGGCTTCGATGATGACGCAGGCTCTCAAAGGGAAGAGCAAAGCCGAAGCGGAAAAGCTGTTTCGCGAGTTTCACGATGTGGTAACCGGTAAAGGAAACGGAACTCATCACCCCGAACTCGGCAAACTCGAAGTTTTTTCCGGAGTTTCCGAATTTCCTCTCCGGGTAAAATGCGCCACGCTGGCCTGGCACACTATGCAGGCGGCGCTCGAAGGCAAGCAGGAAGCCATTTCTACCGAATAATAGAATCGAGCCTGATTATGTATGAAATGATCGAACTCAAACGCACATGTGATGCGATCGAAATCCCAAGCGGCATTCATCGCGTTTTGCCCCCGCTGAGCCGCGTCCGGATCTCCCAGTTCCTCGGAACCAGCTACACCGTGGTAAGCGATATGGGCTGCATGTTTCGCATCGACGCAAAAGACGCAGACGCGCTCGGGCTTACTCCTCCGCCGGTCGAGGAAAAATCCGCATCAGAAGCCGGCTTCAGCGAACAGTTGGTGTGGGAGCAATTGAAAACTGTGTTCGATCCGGAGATTCCCGTCAATATCGTGGACCTCGGATTGATCTATTCCTGCGACATCGCCAAAGACGAACGTGGCGGGCACAAAATCGACGTCAGGATGTCTATGACTGCTCCCGGCTGTGGCATGGGCAACGTCCTGAAAGCCGATGTTGAAGCCAAGCTCGGCCGCCTGCCGGAAGTTCGCGAAGTCAATGTGCAGATCGTCTTTGATCCGCCTTGGAACCCGGGCCTTATGTCTGAGGCCGCCAAGCTGCAATTAGGATTCGATCTCGATTACGGCATGCCCGCAGCCGGCATGAGCCGCTGACCAGTAGAAAACTCAGTCAGTAAGACAGCATCAGTCGGTGAACGCCACCGACTGCACGCCGGAGATTTCGAAGCGCTTGCGGCAGCGCATATTCTTGCACACCATCATGTCGTCGCGCCGCAGCATGTAAGAACGTGCCTTGGCGAATTTGGCGCGATCGCGGTCATCGGCGCGCGGCGGAAGCTGGCGCTTCTTGGTGCGTACAAGCCAGCCGATCTCGTACTCGGCCGACTGATGACAATGTGGGCAGTTCAGCGTTGCTGTTCTCTTCTCCGCCCGTTCATCAAAAAAATCGCGTTCGTCCATCGCCATTCAGGCTTGCGGAGCTCCTCCGCTTATCCGTTGATTATTACACATTCAGCTAGGTACATTGACGCAGCTTCATCTGGATCCGCCCGCCGCGGTACACTGCGTCCATGCCGGGGAAGAGGAAGCAAAAGCGCTTCAGCAGGGTGGAAGCGGTTAAAGCGCTGGCACGGGAACGGATCGGCTCACCCCCGCCGCAGCGGGTGGTGCCCGACAAGAAGAAGAAGCGGGAAAAACCCGAGAAGCACAAATCGACTTTAAGCGATCTGTTGGGAGATAGTACCTAGCACTGCATATAGGGCCTATGGAGGAGTGGTCGGGCAATTCGAGGTGCTTGGACCATCAACGGTCACATTGCTGGGACCGCTTGTAATTAAGCTGTCGTGGGTAGCTTTTGCGGTTGTACTCGCGGTTATATTAGCCACTCCGCAGCCGGGTCCTGCCGTGACCAACCCGCTGGAGTTCACCACCGCCACATCGGGAACGTCAGATTTCCAGGTAACCTGGGCCGTGATGTCTTTCGTCGCCGGAGGGTGGCTGTAGATTCCCGTCGCAGTCAGTTGCACGGTCGGGCAACCGGTCACGCCCGCGGGACAGACGCCACCGAAAACAACCGCGGTCGGCGCTACTTGGATGGAATCCAACTGCTGCCCGGTCCCGCAGCTAAGCACAAAAAACGCCCTGGCGCAAACCAGGCTCATCCCAAGGTACTTACGATTCATGCACTCTCCAATGAAATGCCGCAACGCGTGACGGATTTGGTCGCAACTTTATTCCAACTACTCTCAAAAATCAATAGCTCGCCAGTGCCTGCAGCAGAGCGCACGCCCATCGGAAATGGTGTGATCTAATCAAGCTATGTTTTCCCGCCGCATTCGCGTCGAATACCCGCTGGAGGGCCAACCCACCCCCTGCCCCGTCAAGTGGCTGGACAGTTTTTCCATGCGCAATTTTACCAACTACAGTGTATTCGACGACACACTCCCCATCGCAGACGGAATCATCGAAATCGGCAGCCAGGTTCCGCTGGGGCAATTAAAAACCGCAATGGAGGAGTGGTTTCACAAGAAGAGCTATCTGCCCGCAGGAGCCATCCTTACGCTGACGGAGTCGTAGCTTGCGGCTTTTCCCGACTTGGTAAAGCCAATACCCACGTTGGTGCTCGGCAACTGGTCTTTACTGTAAAATCCGTGTCAAAATAAGGAAAAGGCGAACATCTATTTGATCGTTCTGGGGTTCTTACCAGTGCGTACCGGAATCGTCTTCGGTACGAGGAGCAAGGCATGAGATATACAACATCGCAGTCGTGGAGCGGGTTGGCTCCCATCCGTCGGAAGCGCGTTCAGTTAAACCCTGTCATCGTTCGCGACCCGTCGTTTGACGAGACCCTGCCTCTTCCCGCCGAAGATCCACGCATTCGAGAGACGGTTCGCTGGAAGTGCTTCAACTGGAATGCCGCCCTGGGCATTGGTACGATCGCAGTGATCAGTATTGCCGGCTGGGCAGGCGTTGCGCTGCTCGTCTCTTCGCTGCTCGAACACTGAGGCGAGTTCGAGCAGTTCCTTCTCATATCCCGCCAGTCTGCAATTTCAAAGTATCGTAAAACACAAACAACCCTGTTGAACCTCCTTGCGCTGCAGCAGGAATTCTGATTTCATTGCCTCGGGTAAAAAAGGGGGAATTATGGTCCGATTCGTGACAGTACAAGCCGTGATCGTTGCAATAGCGATGGTCTGCGGCGCTTTTGCGCAGAGCCAGTCTGATCAATCCGGTAGCCCGTCCGGCAAGGCCATTCAGCATGTGCCCATCAGGGCGACTTCACCCGCCTCAGGCAAACAGATGTTCAATAGCTATTGCGCTTCCTGCCACGGGACGAATGGCAAAGGCGATGGCCCGGCAGCCGACGCTTTGAAAATGAAGCCGGCCGACCTCACAATCCTGAGCAAGGACAATGACGGAAAATATCCCACCATGAAGGTTTCCTCGGCCATTCGCGGCGACGCTGACGTTCCCGCACACGGCAATAAAGAGATGCCAGTTTGGGGCCAGCTGTTCAGTTCTATCAGCGGCGGCCATGAGAGCGAAGTGGACCAGCGCATCGCCAATTTGAATAAATACATCGAGTCACTGCAGGCAAAGTAGACTGGTGCCACGGTTCGCTTGAACGCTTAAGATCCTGTCCGCAGGCGCCATGGCTATGCTCCCGGGTCCAGCCCGGCCACTCATGCGACCACCGTTCCGCTCGAAGCAGGAAGCCATTATCGAAGCTCCCCTGGAAGCAGTGTGGGCATTCACCATGGACCTCACTAAAATTCCTGCATTCCATCCTCGCGTCTTCAAAGTCGACTTGATCGATGGAAAGAGCTCTCGCGAAGTGGGAGTGTCGTATCAGTGCCATCTCTCGGGCGGCAAGCACACCTGCATTGAGAAGGACATCGAAATTGTCCCGCTGGAGAAAATTGTAACGGTGCTGTCCCGGGACACGTTTGGAATAACCAGGGTTCTCAGCGATTACACCGTGGAAACGACACTCGAAAAACTGGGCGATTCCTCAACCAGAATTAAGATCAGTCACTACTACTCAACACCAACGCTGAAGGCCAGACTTCTCGATCTTGTCGTAAGGCGCAGGATCGCTCGCGAGACTCACGCTACCCTGATCTCGGCCAAAGCTGCCATTGAGGCTGCTCGGCGCTCTGAGCAGCTTTCTCCTTAGACTGTTTTATGCTGCGGGCTTCTTCTTTTCGCTCTTGGCGAGGAATCTCTCGATAAATGTGGTATCGATCCTGCCGGCGCGAAAGTCCGGATCGGCCAGGATTCGCCGGTGCAAAGGAATCGTCGTGTAGATGCCTTCCACGATAAACATCTCCAGTGCCCGCGACATTCGCGAAATGGCCTCAGCACGGTCCTTGCCTCGCACGATCAGCTTGGCGATCAGCGAATCGTAGTAAGGTGGAATAACACCTTCGGCATACGCGGCTGTATCAATGCGCACGCCCGTTCCCCCGGGAGGATGAAATGTCGTGATCTTTCCCGCCGACGGAGTGAATTTCTCCGGATGCTCGGCATTGATTCGGCATTCAATGGCATGTCCGCGGCGCACGATAGGCCCTTGCAGAACATTCGCCATGCTCTCTCCGGCGGCGATCAGAATCTGGCTCTTAACGAGATCGACATCGGTCACCATTTCTGTCACCGGGTGCTCCACCTGAATGCGCGTATTCATCTCGATGAAATAAAGGTCCCGGTTTTCATCCATCAGGAACTCGATCGTGCCCGCGTTGACGTAGCCGATTTCGGAAAGGGTTTTCGAGAGAATTCCGCCGATGTACTCCCGCAGCTCAGGGGTCATCTGCGTCGAAGGCGATTCCTCTAACAACTTCTGGTGCCGCCGCTGAATGGAGCACTCGCGCTCGCCCAGGCTGACCACCTCGCCGTATTGATCGGCGAGAACCTGAAATTCGATATGCCGGGGATGCTCGACATATTTTTCCATGTAAAGATCGCCGTTGCCGAACGCCGCCGCCGCCTCCGACTGCGCAGCTTTGAACAAGCCAGGCAGTTCCTCTTCGCTGCGCACAATGCGCATGCCGCGGCCACCACCGCCCGCCGACGCTTTGATGATGACCGGAAACCCCACTTGTCGTGCCCAGGCCAGGGCTTCTTCCTCGCCGGCCAGAATTCCCTCCGAACCGGGGAGAATCGGCACCCCGTACTTTTTCATGACGGCGCGGGCTTTCTCTTTTTCGCCCATCAGGCGCGTGACCTGTGGTGGAGGACCAATGAATTTGATATTGCAGGTTTCGGAAACTTCGGCAAAATTTGCATTTTCAGCCAGCAGTCCGTAGCCGGGATGGATGGCATCCACGTTGGCAATTTCAGCCGCGCTGATGACGGCAGGAATATTCAAATAGCTCTGCGCCAGCTGCGGCGGCCCGATGCAGATGGCTTCATCCGCGAACTTGACATGCAGCGAGTTGCGGTCTGCCTCGCTGTAGATTGCCACCGTGCGGATGCCGAGTTCCTTGCAGGCGCAAATCACGCGCAGGGCGATCTCCCCGCGGTTCGCAATCAGAATCTTATTGAACATTGAGAGTTAACGTGGAGCTGCGCTGTGTCAGACAAGCAGCAATGATTCATGTGCGCGGCCGGATCACAAACAACTCCTGGCCGTATTCAACCGGCTGGCCGTTGTTAATCAGCTTTTTGACGATCTCTCCCGCCGCATCGGCTTCGATCTCATTCATCAACTTCATAGCCTCCACGATGCAAAGGACCTGCCCAACTTCAACCACATCTCCCGCCTTCACAAAGGGAGGCGAACCCGGCGACGGCGACTCATAATACGTACCGACAATCGGCGAGCGCACCGTGTGCAGTCCCTCCTCGGTGGCTTTCGTCTCTCTTGCGGGCGATGCAGGAGCGGGAACAACCGGACTAAAACTGATGTCGGGCGTCGGTGCAGCCGCGGGATGAACGGCAAACACGGGTGCAAGGGCAGCAGTCGCCGCGGCCTGTTGGCCGCCCCGCTTTATCCGCACCTTGACGTCGCCGCGCTCCAGTTCAAACTCGGTGACGTCTTTTTCGATTAAGAATTCGATTAGTTCTTTAAGCTCTTTCTGGTTCATCGGTCAGGTACTGCGGCACAGCGTTCGTAAGGCAACCTACGAGATGAATTCGACAAATCCTGATTATATTGTCACCAGCTCAGTGCTGCCTGGCGCCAATACCTCGCGCCCGTGCTCGGTTACCAAGACCATATCTTCGATGCGCACACCAAGATGGCCGGGAATATAAACTCCCGGTTCGATTGTAATGACCATGCCCGGTCGCAGGACCTCGTGTTGTCCCGCCGCCACGCGCGGCATCTCATGAATCTCCAGCCCCACGCCGTGGCCGGTAGAGTGCGTAAAGTACTTCGCCAGGCCTCTCTCTTTCAGCACTCGCCGGGCAGCGCGGTCCACTTCCTCAACCGCTATGTCCGGTCTTACCGCTTCGATACCAGCCTGCTGCGCTTCGCGCACAGTGTCATAAACCTCTCGCTCCCGTCCCTCCGGACGCCCGACATGAACCGTTCGCGTACGGTCAGAACAATAGCCCGCGAGTATAACACCGAAGTCGCAAACCACGAATCCGGAACGGGGTATCTCCGCCGTCGACGCCCTTCCATGCGGCAATGCCGATCGCCTGCCGGAAGCGATAATCGTCGGAAATGACATCTCCTCCGTCCCGGCAACGCGAGCTGCGTACTCCATCACGCCTGCCACTTCTGTTTCTTTAATCCCTGGATGGATCGCTTCCAGGGCGCGGTCAAATAGTCGTGCACCGGACAGAGCAGCATCCCGGATGAGCTTCACCTCATCCGCGTCCTTCACCATCCGCAGTTGTTCGACGAGGGAAGAGGTATCACGCAAACGAAGCGGCAAAGGCAGCAAGCGAACCAGCCGCGACCGCTCCGCAACCGTGAGATGCTCCGCCTCAATTCCGATTCGTACAGCCTTTGTTCGCTTCTTTTGCTTCGCGAGATGCTCGGCCACTGCAAGCAAAGGCGCTTTACGCGCAATCACCACCCGAGCTGCATTGACTTCCTCGCGAGCTTGGGCTGTATAACGCCCGTCGGTAAAGAACATGGACCCAGCTTCGGATACGAGCAATGCGCCCGCGCTCCCGGTAAATCCGCACAGATAACGGACGTTCGGTGCATGAGTAACTAACAATACCTCCAGATGATGACTGTCGAGAAGACTGCGCAGCTCGGTCTGCCGCTTCTTGTAGTCCATATCGCGATGAACCCCCAAGATAGCAGATCAGAACTGCTCTCATTCGCCATCGTCCCGCAACCCACGCGCCACAACTTGAATAAGTAATCTCTCGCCGGTTTTAGGGGTGTTTCCTGTATTCCCTCTATTCCGCCCGTCGGCTAACGTGACTTGTGAGGCTGTAAGAATTGTTATTAAAGGAGAACTGCACAATGAATTGGGACCGCGTACAGGGTCAGTGGAAACAGGTGAAGGGCAAAGCCAAAACCAAGTGGGGCCAACTGACCGATGACGATTTGACCGCCATTGATGGCAACAAAGACCAACTGGTCGGCAGAATTCAGGAACGCTATGGGATTGCAAAAGACGAAGCACAGCGCCAGGTGGATGAATGGCACACCGCGCTTGATGAGAGCAACGACGAGGCCGCGCGGCGTGAATCCCAGCGGGAGGAACTCCATCGCAAAGTAAGTTAACTTCTGGGTAGTTTCTATGTGAACAGGGCCGGGCAACCGGCTCTCTTCTCCGCCCCGCCACTCCCGTCATCCCCATCTCGTCTCAACTCTGTCATCCCGACCGAAGCAAATCATCGCGCATGCGCTGATTTGCTGAGTGGAGGGACCTTGTGCTGTCGCAGGTTGCCCCAGGTCTTGCGAGCCGGCGTTGCGAGCTGACCTGGGCATAATCTGTGCGAACTCCGGAAGGATCAGAGTTTATCCGCGCTCGCGGCCGGCGCGCACAATGGCAACCAGGTCGGCGCTCGACACGCCTAGCTTCACACCCTTCACGTCGAGCGGCGACCCCTTGGATTTGCGCAGAGGCAGAATCCGAAACACGCTACCATCCCGGCGGCGAATCTCCACCGCCCCCTCGCGCTCGGCTTCATCGAGCACGGTGGCAAGATCCCTCCGCGCCTCAGAATACGTGTAAGACCTCATCGATATTGATTCTCCAGTATTTCGAGTTCCAAGTCATGCGCAGGATTTCCACATCGCTCTGTGACATCTCCCCTTGCCGCACCGCCCCAATTCGCGCATCATGAAGCGCTCGCAAAAAATCAGCTCCCATGCCAGCACGACCTAAACCGTTTATCAGCGATAATTTGCCGCTAAAAACTCGCGAACCGGCTGATTCTGAATAATTTGCTGAAAAGGAGGGGGAGGGGATGGAGCTCAAGCACGGTACCGCACGGCCACGCTTTCCTCCGTGCACCCCAGTGCTCTCTGTGGTTAATCGGCATCCCTGAGACCGGGGCTGATGAAGCAATAGCTGCTGTCCTTGTACAATCGAGTGAATGGCCAGTGGTTCACAGCTGATTCAGATTGAACTGGGGCCGCCGGTTCCGCAGCCGAAGCCTGCCTGGCTGAAGGCGAAAGCCCCGGTTGGGACGAACTTTCACAATCTGAAAAAGCTGGCGCGCGGTCTGGGCCTGCACACGGTCTGCGAATCGGCGCAGTGCCCGAATATCGGCGAGTGCTGGAACCATCGCACGGCAACTTTCATGCTGCTGGGCGACATCTGCACCCGCCGCTGCGGATTTTGCTCCGTTCCCAAGGGGAAGCCTGAGCCAATTGATCGCGACGAACCGCGCCGCGTCGCCGAAGCCGTCGCGCAGCTCGGGCTGAAACATGCCGTCATTACCAGCGTCAATCGCGATGACGACAATATCGGCGGGGCTGAGATTTTCGCCGAGACGATCCGCCAGGTACGCGAGCTCACGCCCGGTTGCCGCGTCGAGGTGCTGATTCCGGATTTTCAGGGCATGGACGAAGCGCTGCAAATCGTGCTCGATGCCAATCCTGACGTGCTGAACCACAACACCGAAACCGTTCCGCGACTTTATCGAGTCGTCCGCTCCGGCGCCCGCTATCAGCGCACGTTGCGCTTGCTGGAAAATGCGAAGAAATTTTCTCCGGCCGTGGTCACCAAAAGCGGCGTCATGGTTGGGTTGGGAGAAACCGTGGAGGAGTTGGTCGACGTCTTTCGCGATCTGGGCGAGCGCGGCGTAGATATTCTCACGGTAGGCCAGTATCTCCGGCCTTCGCGCGATCATCTTCCCATCGCGCGCTTCTACGCGCCTGAAGAATTTTCATTCCTGAAATCTGAGGCACTCCGCTTCGGCTTCCGCCACGTGGAATCAGGGCCGCTGGTGCGCTCGAGTTATCACGCGCACGAGCAGGCCGACGCAACCGCCGCCCGCGCGTAAACATCATCGACCAAAATAATAAAGAGTGCTGCGTGAACATCACTCGGTCGAACAAATGTTGTCGAATTACAGCGACCGCAGCCAGTTCACCAGGTCCTGCTGGTTGGTCGAAGAAAGCGCATTGAAAGCAGCCACCACGGCGTCAGCTTCAGATGCCTGATAGCCAAGCGGGTTGGCGCAACCTTTGCCCACATCCGAGTGGTCCTCGATGGCCTGCACAATGTCGCTGGTGCGTCCATCGTGCATGAACCAGATGCGCTGGCCAACGTTCCACAGCGGCGGCGTGCGGAACATGTCGCCCAGAGCATTGCCCTGCACAATATTGTCAGCGAGGCAAGGTCCCATATGGTGAATCAGCAGGTCGGAGTCCAAGGGTGTCGGGATGTGCCCCATGGAGGGGATAGAACCCGCCGGAGTGAGGTATGAAGCCGTGTGACACAGAACGCAGCCGATATTGTTGAACTGCACCTGGCCGTTGTTGCAACTGGATTGAGCTGCTGAGCATTTGCCCTTCACGGGTTGAGCCAGGAAGCGTATAAAGTCGGCATCCCGTTCGGCGTTTGCCAGGAACGACCACGGCGTATTGCTGGAGTCCACCCAGGTATAGTTCGTGGGGTCTTCCGGAACCGGATTGAGCAGGCAACCGGTGGTCTGGTCCATTTCCGTGGGGAACATCTCATTGGTAATTCCCAACTCACCTTGCTCTTCCGCGCCAGAAGCCGGCAGAAGGGCGCGCCATTGCGCCTTCCATCCCAAGCGCCCGATCGAGCCATCATCGGTGATATTTACTGCGCCGATGATGCCCAGCGATTGCTTCAACGCCAGGTTTGAATTCATGTTGTTGAGGATGTCGGAATTCTGAATGATCTCGATAAATCCATCACCGAAGACGGGCAGGGGTTGGCGGAAGAAGAGATTGTTCTGTGAGGCAGCCAGCGTGAAATTCGGCTGCTGGATGCTGCACCCGGTTGCGTCAGTGCGGCCGGTGACAACCCAGAGCGGATGCTCGAGACCATCCGGAATGCTTGTGTTGTTGATGTTGTAGGCGAAGCGCGGAATCAGGATTGGACCGCTGGCAGTCTCAAAGTTGGGCACCGTGTTTTGCGCACCGTTTTGAGTTGCGAGCGCAAGAACAGGATTTGATTTGGGACTTGATCCACCGGCTGCGGGCTGGGCGTGACACATCGCGCACGATGTTCCGCTGAAGCGGGGTCCCAGTCCGTTGCCCGTCACAGGTCCGCCCGTTACTTGGGCCGCTTGCGCGAACTGCGCTGTGCCGGAAGGTTCGGAGAGCTTCTCGAGATCGGTGATCTGTGTCTGGAAGCCGCCTGCGCCTGGCGCCCCACCACGCACGCCAGGGTCTTTTGCCGTTTGCGCCGAGAGCGCCAGGGTGCCAGCTAAAACAAGGGCCGCCACATTGGCCGACCGGGCGAACCGCAGCGCCATTCCGGCCTGCGTCAGAATTTGTTTCGAACCTGGTTTTGTCGTCTGCATCATCTGTCTCTTTCTCGCGAGTACCTGAATCACAGCGAACGCAGGAAGTTGATCAAGTCCTGCTGGTTTTGGGGACTAAGAGCATTAAACTGCTGAACCACCGCATCGGCTTCCGACGGCGGATACTGCAGGTTGTTCAGACAGTTTTGCCCGGCGTCGGAGTGGTCTTCCACCGCCTGCACGATGTCGCTGGTACGGCCGTCATGGATGAAGAAATATCTCTGCCCCACCCCCCACAGAGGCGTTGTTCGAAACTCATCCCCCTGGGCTTGTCCCTGCGAGACGTTGTCCGCCAGACATGGTCCCATGTGATGGACCAGCAAGTCCGAGAATAACGTCGCCGTTTGATTGCTTAATGCTGTGATGGAAGATGACGGCGTGGTGAACGAAGTCGTGTGGCAGAGCACGCAGCCGACGTTGTTGAACTGCGTCTGGCCGTTCGTGCAGCTCGAAGCTACACCACCCGGGCACTGTCCCGGCACCGGCGGCGCAAGGAAGCGGCCCATGATAGCAAATCGCTCAGGGTCACCCGGGAGCAAGTACCCGGGCTGCGGCAGCGCGTCCCATGCAGTACGATCATCGGGAACCCCGTGCGGCCCCTGACCATTCGGCGGACCGAGTGGAAACGGAGGCGTGCAACCGGGCGTTTCATCCGTTTTATTGGGGAAGAACTCGTTGCTGATGCCTTCTTCGACGTTGTAGGCTTCGCCGGCAAACAACAACAATGACCGCTTCTGCGCTTTCCAGCCAAAGCGGTTAATGCTGCCGTCATCGCCGTTGTAATTGGGATGGCCGGTGATTCCAAGCGACTGCTTGAGGGTCGTGTTGGAATTCATGTTGTTGACGATGTCGCTGTCTTCGATGATCTCCATCAGGCCGCCACCGAAAAATGGGGTGGTGTTTCGGAAGATTAGATTGTTTTCGGCGTAGGCGGTAACGAAATCGGGCTGCTGGATGTTGCACGTGCCCGCGTCGGTACGGCCGGTAATAGTAAACAACTGATGAACGTGGCCGTCAGGCGTGACCAGATCGTTCTGGTAGGGGAAGCGCGCAACCAGGGTGGGGCCGTTTGGCGTTTCGAAGAAAGGCATCTGGTTCTGTGCGCCCAGCAACTGGTAGACGTTAAAGAGAGGATTGTTGGGCAAGCTGGAACCGCCATTGGCCGGTTGGGCATGACATCCCGCACAGGCGTTCGAGTCGAACCGCGAGCCCAGGCCGACCTTCTTTACCGAGTCTCCTCCAGCCACAACATTGACTTCGGCGAAGAAGTTCGTCGCTGGAGTCTCCATCTCGATCTGATAGCTGTTCAGACCGGAGACGTAACCACCCGCGCCAGCGGGGCCCCCACGCACGCCGGGATCTTGCGCTGTCTGCGCGGCCATTGTGAACACCAGGCCAACCATCACGGCCAGAGTTTTCACGAGGTTAGCGGCAATTCCACGACTGGAATTCGACCGGAATCTTGCGTGTAGCAGCATTCACAACCTCCTGGCGACAGGGAAAACCCCACTCCCCATCACGAGCCGATGCATGTACAGTTCCTCACCGGCCTACCCAGCGGCACCGGACGCCTGTTTTTTCCCGGATTCGTCAACCGTGATTTCACCGGGCAGGTAACGGGCCGGAGAGCCTGCTTATGGGTTTTAAGCCATAGCTACCGAAGGGGATATATTGAGCACAAAAGCCGAGGCTCAAGTGACGTTCGGGAGTCTACCACGATCCGGGCAGGCAGGAAGGGCTAAAGCTGTGGAAAGAGGTTGCATATTGCAATCCAAGCCCAACGACTCTGTGCAACAAATTGCAGCAATTGCGGAGAGTTCTTGACCGCCCAAGCGGCGGCCACCAACAATCTAGGGTCTCCCCATCCAGGCCGTGTGCAGCGGCTGGATGGGGATGCAGAGTCGACTATTGTGCCTGAACCACCAGGAAGTTCGTGTTTCCGCCGCGGTTGATAAGAAGCACGACGTCCTGTTTGCCCGCCTGCGCGATCAGACGGTGATAGTCGGCGACCGAGCTCACCGGCTGACGATTGATTTGCTCGATGACGTCTCCGCGCTGCAGGCCGGCATCGGCTGCGGCAGAGCCATCGGGCACCTGTGCGACCACGACACCTTTCGTGCCGGGATTCACTCCAAGCTGCTGAATAATGTCCGGGGTAAGCTCCTCGACTTCAACTCCTTTCATCGGGCTGTTCTCGGCGGTTTCGCCGTTCTCCGCAGCCGCTCCTTTTTCGGGGCTTTCGCCGAGTGTCACGGTAAAATCGCGTGTCTCGCCGCTGCGATCCACCTTCAAATGGACCACGCTTCCCGGTGGCATCGTCGCGATCTGCAGTCGCAGCTCGTTCGGCCCATTGACGGGCTTGCCATTCAACTCGGTGATTACATCGCCACGTTGCAATCCAGCCTTGGCCCCCGGACTATCAGGCTCGACCTGGCCGACCAGCGCGCCCTTCTCTGCGGGCACATGGAAGGCCTTGGCCAGATCAGGTGTGACCTCCTGGATGACTACTCCGATGAATCCACGTACAACTTTGCCGTGCTTGATGATCTCATTCATCACATACTTCGCCATGTTGATGGGGATGGCAAAGCCAATGCCCTGATTGCCGCCGGAATTGCCGGCGAGGATTGCGGTATTGATTCCGATCAGCTCGCCACGCGCGTTTAGCAGGGCGCCTCCCGAATTGCCGGGGTTAATGGCGGCATCGGTCTGAATGAAGTCCTCATAGTCTTCGATTTCGAGTCCGTTCCGTCCGGTGGCACTGATAATGCCCATAGTTGCGGTTTCGCCGATCCCGAAGGGATTGCCAATGGCGAATGCATAATCGCCTACCTCCAGCTTGGAGGAATCACCGAGCGGAATTGTCGGCAATCCGCTGGCATCGATTTTCACCACGGCAATATCGGTTTTGGGATCAGTGCCGACAACCTTGCCCACGAACTGACGCTTGTCCTGCAGTTGGACTTTGATGTCAGTGCCTTTGGCGACAACGTGATTGTTCGTCAGGATGTAGCCTTCCGGACTGATGATGACACCGGAACCTAGTCCCTTTTCACGCTGCTCCTGGGGCGTTTGCGGAAACTGACCGCCAAAGAACTGCTGAAAGAAAGGATTGTTGAAAAAAGGATTTTGCGGCGCCTTAACGATACGTGAAGATGTGATACTGACTACGGCGGGCAGCGCAGGCTTGAACAGCGGTGCGAATCCCATGGCGTTGGAAGCATCTGAGGGTGGTCTCCCGGCGCCCGCTTGTGCTATGTACACTGGAATCTCATGGGTTGAGCCAAAAGCCGTGTGTCCGGCCCAGGATGTGAAACCGAAGCCGATTGCGGCTCCCGCAACCAGAATGCAAACACCGATTACAACGGCAACAGAATGGCGCATGTGAAAAGCTCCTTGCACGACGTTCCTCCGCTCACTGCCGCTACTTTTAATTCTTAAGAGATTCACAATTAAGACATATCGTTGCTAAGACTTCGCAAGTCTGTGAGTTAGCTCGACGAGCACAGACGATTGAACTCCCGGGGTCTGAGCAGATAGGATGTTGCGGAAGGAGAGCACATGGCGGAGCAGACTGGTCATCATCACCCAGAGTCCGATCAACGTATTAAGGCGCTGGAAGAACAGGTGAAGAAGCTGCAACAGGAAATACGCGAACTGCAGCGCAAAATGGAAACCCACAATCATCCGCATAGCCACTGACGCGCGCACGGATTACTCGCCGGGTGCGGTAAAGCCATGCCTGCGATCCCAGCCCGCATCTCAAGCTAAGTACTGGGCGAATGCCGATGATCCCTAGGCGACAGCCTCCAGTTCTGTTTCGATCGTGAACTCCTGGCGAAGGGTGTGCACTATCGGCAATGGAATCCTGATCCGCCGGAGTTCGCCGGACTTGCGAGATATACCTTCTACCGCGAAAGCTTCTCCTTCACAAACGGGATCGGAAGTCAGAAAAAAAATGTCGCCATAGAGCCGGATGTGCCTCTCCCGCGCGTACCCAAGTTCCTGGAGCCTTTTGCAAATGACGAATGTGACCTCGCCTCCGCTGCCGCTGTAACTGCTGGTTTTCATATTTCCCTTTTCGCTTCACATGGCTGGTGTGTGGTGCGAACGAGGGAGTAAGGCCTCGGTTCTTACCCCATCGCTACTGCGTCAACTCAAAGTTCACGGTGATACTGGTTTCTACCTCAATCGGTTCACCGTTCAACAGATAGGGGTGGTAACGCCATTGCCTGACAGCATCAATCGCTGCAGGGGCCAGCATCGGGTGTCCACTGATCAGGCTAAGCTCTGTAATTTCGCCGCTCCTGCTGATGACTGCATGCAATAGAACCTGACCTTGAATACGCGCCTGCCTCGCCAATGGTGGATACACCGGCTCGATTTTATGGATAAGCAGGCCTTGGGTGACGCCTTGCGACACGCGAATGCGCTTTGGCATGGCCGGCGCGACGAGTCGAGGAACCGCGGAGAGGCTTGACGTCTGGCCGACGATGCCGCCGATCACTCCTCCCAGTTGCCCGCCAGGAATGCCCCCCGGTACGCCGCCCACCACGCCTCCACCTGTCGGGATTGGCGGTGGAGCTTCTTCCTCTTTAATCATCTCCACCTTTTTCGGAATCTGCGTCGGCGTGCGCAGCTCACCGCTGCTCAACAAATCGCTTTGAATTTGCTTCACCATGCGGGGCGCGGGCGCGGCAGCAGGTGGTGGCGGCGGCGGCGGTGGTGGCGCCACAAGAAACGTCAGGAGTTGCTGCTTTGGCAGCACATCGGTAAACATCAGAGGCACAAGCAGCAGGATACCGACGAGGAAACACTGAAAAATAAATGAAAAGACCGTTGCTACGCGCCGGCGGCTCTTGTCGGGGCGATCATAGTCCAGAAGACTGTCAGAAAAAATTGGCCTCACTCGCAGCGGAATGGCGGGAGACTCAGCCCGTGGCTTCTCCGGCACGCGAGCCGCGTGCGGCAACTTGGTTCGTTCTTCGACTTTTTGCGCGGGAACGTCGGTGATGGTCGGCATGCTGTCACCTTGCCTTCAACTAAATTCTCGAACGGGAGGCGCTCCTTCGCGGTGAGTGAAGTCACGGAAATTCGTGACAATAATCACCTCACTTACATCTGCGGAATGAGGAGCTTAGGAGCGGGCGCAATTTCATTTTTCCTTCTTGCCGGTAGACAATAGGCTTGGTCTGTCGGTATTTGTGGGAAATCACAGCTTTGCGTGACTCCGATCACAGAAGAGGCCGCGATTCTGCGGCATCATCCTCACAATTTAGAGTGAGGAGAAACGATAATGTCTGGACTCCCCTGGGTAGCGGCTGGCCTTCTCGGAATGACTTACCTGTGCTTTGGCGTGATGGTTGTGCGCCGCTACTTCAAGCCCAGTTGCCGTAATTGCGTCTTCTGGCAACACTGCGTCGAAGCCCGTTTGGGCATCGATGGCCCTCCCCCGAGGCGATGTTTCTGACACGTTAGCTGCCATTGTTTGGGCGGATAATGATCGTCGTCAGCTGAATTCTCCCCTCCTACCGAACCGCCGCCACACCTGATCCAAAAATCCCCCGAAGTATCTGATCGTGAATACTTTAGCTGCTATTAGTTCCATGACTTCGGTAACTTTGTTGTGTTGATTCCTGGGTGTAATCTGCGCCTGATGTCGAACACCAGCGGCAGTTCGGGACCCTGGCAGCCTCCTCTCGGCAACGAGCGGAAAGCAGAAGTTCCGTCTGCAGAACAATGCGATCGCAGCGATCCGGCGCAGATCAAAGAGGCGAAAGAGCGCTACTTGGACATGCAGAGCGCAGTCCGGTTTCCCATCAGGTTGCCGGTGTCAGTGAAGTCGGAATCAGGAGAACGTCACACGGAAACGCAGAACATTTCAGCCAATGGAGTTTTGTTTCATATTGACTCGGAGATGCCCGTGGGTTCGACCGTAGATTTCACCATCTCTCTCCCTGCTGATGTGGTCGGTGCGGATGCGGATGTACAACTCGATTGCCGCGGACGAGTCGTCCGCAGCAGCGATGAAGAAGGCCGCCGCGGCGTGGGCGTCGTGATCGACGAGTATCGCTTCGATCGCCGCTAGGTGGCATGGAAAAAGTCATGGCCAGCACTCCGGTTAGAGTGGAAGAAAAATCCGGGCCGATTGCCAGCGAGGCGGAGACTCATTTTGTCCGCGTGATCGTGGCGGACACGCAAGCCATCTTCCGCGCCGGGCTGCGCAAAATCTTTGCCGTAGAAGATGACATCCGCGTTGTTGGCCAGGCGGAAACGCTCTCACAGGCGATGTCTGCCGCCAGCAAATTTTCTGCCGATGTCCTGATTTTCGAAGCCGCTCTCGCTTCCAATCCAGTCGAGGCCGTCTCTGATCTCTTGCGCCAGACTCCTGCGCTTCGCGTCGTCGTGGTGACAGCAGGGCCGGACGAAGAACTCACCCTGGAGCTTTTCCGCCGCGGCGCTCATGCGATCGTGTCGCGTGAAATTGAAGCGGAGCAGCTGGTCGATTGCCTGCGCAAAGTCGCCCATGGCGAGCCCTGGCTCGACAATCGCGGCATGCACTGGGTGATGGAAGCCTATCGCACGCAGGGTTCGCGCCCAGCGGCGTCCCGGTCCAAGGTCCAGCTCACCCCAAAAGAATCTGTAATCGTTTCCTGCGTGACCCAGGGAATGAAAAATAAGGAAATCGCGCAGCGCGTCGGAACCACTGAGCAGGTAGTCAAAAACTATCTGCGAAAGGTCTACGACAAGCTCGGCGTCGCCGACCGCCTCGAACTTGCTCTCTTCTGCCTGAATAACCGCATCCCGAATGCACCCGCGAGCGCGTCAAAACCTGTTCCCACTTCTGCATTGTCCAATTCGGGAAATGGCAGCGCAGCAAGCGTGCCATTACTCGCCTCCGACAGTCCTCACAAGCTCGACTGAACTCCGGACAGCATGGTTTGCAGTTCAGTAGTATAGTGCTGTCGAGCACTCAACAGCCATGAATAGCTCCCGTTGGCAGTGGGTCAGTTTGAAATTGTCATCCTGAGCAAGCCTCTTTTGCGCAGCGAGGGATCTGGACCAGCCGCGCGAAGCGCCGCGTCTTCTGCGGCGCCCGATTCGCGTTTTGGCTCGCTTCCTCTTTCAATTTCAAACTGACCCGCTGGCAGTCCGCTTCCGTGACTGCTGCACGGGACGGCATGTTGCGTTTCCATCATGCGTGATAACGGGTTGGCGAGCGAGTGCTGAGTCTCACTTTAGCGAGGCAAACTAATGAAAGGCGATCCTAAGGTCATCGCTGTGCTCAATCAGGTCCTTAAGGCGGAACTTACCGCCATTAACCAATATTTTCTTCACGCCGAGATGTGCGAGAACTGGGGCTATCAGCGCATGGCTGACCATACCCGCAAGGAATCGATTGAAGAGATGCAGCACGCGGAAAAGCTGATGGAGCACATTCTTTATCTCGATGGCACACCCAATGTAAGCGACTATTTCAAAATCAATATCGGCTCGACCGTCAAGCTGCAACTGCAGAACGATCTCAACGTTGAGTACGATGCGGTCAAGCGCCTGAATGCCGGTATCGAGACCTGCGTCAACGCAGCCGACAATGGCTCACGAGAAATTCTGGAAAAGATCCTCCGCGATGAAGAGGAGCACATTGACTGGCTCGAGGGGCAGCTCCACGCCATCAGCGAGATGGGCATTGAGAATTATCTGGCCCAGCAGTTGCACAACGACGAAGAAGAAGATTAAAGAGCAACTGCGCTCCAGCCAGGCAGTTCAGGATCCCGTTCTTGCCGTTTCCGCTGACGGGGCCATAAAATCGAAACTGCGGCGAACGATTTCGTTCACGCCAGCGTGCCTTCGCTGAAAACTTTTCCGGAGAGATGGCCGAGTGGCTGAAGGCGCACGCTTGGAAAGCGTGTTTAGGGGAAACTCTAACGTGGGTTCGAATCCCACTCTCTCCGCCAGATTTTACCCGCATAAACACTGGCGATTACTAAAGATTCCTTGTTTCCGTGCTAGAAACCGTGCTAGCTTCTGGCATGGTACTCAGGATCAGAAAGCCCGAGGTCACCGTTTACACACGGCATCGGGAGTCCTGCAAATTCGCGGGGGATGAGTCCTATCCCCGCTGCGAGTGCCCGAAGTGGTTGCGTTATTCCCGATGGAACGATGTCCTCTGGTACGAGGACGAGGAGTGAGAAGCCTT
>Ga0335079_10000635_pt1 | contig 40314 bp, 35 predicted proteins | sample Lox_Sample_33_FD_206719 | JGI IMG/M metagenome (GOLD analysis project Ga0335079, IMG submission 206719) | Soil microbial communities from Loxahatchee National Wildlife Refuge, Florida, United States - Lox_Sample_3.3 | ecosystem: Environmental > Terrestrial > Soil > Wetlands | place: USA...
ACGCCAGCGTACGCGCCGGACAGCGTATCTCGCTGGTGCTGGATGTGGAACTGGGCCCGCGCCTGCACGTCTACGCGCCGGGAGTGAGCGCGGAATACATCGCGATCAACTGGAGCATGCAGGATTCACCCGCGGTCCTGGTCAAGGATGTGGCCTATCCGGCATCGAAGAATCTGCGGCTGGAGGCGATCAAAGAGACGGTGCCGGTATATCAGGGCGTCTTCCGCCTGGTTCGCGATGTCACGATTGCGCGCGATGCCGCGGTGCGTCCACTGCTCGACGCCGAGGGCAGGCTCGTCATTGAAGGCGCGCTCAAGTATCAGGCCTGCGACGACAGGATCTGCTATCCGCCCGAGACGGTGCCGGTCCGCTGGACCTTTCAGATGGAAGCGCTCGACCGGGAGCGCGCGCCGGCTGATCTGCAGCGGAAGGGGCGTTAATCACACAAGTCTCCAGCGGTCATTGTGTTACCATTCAGTAGGACTTCCTCCGGGGTTTTGGGGCCTGTCCTTCCCGAAGCGAAATCACCTTTTATTTAAATGAACTTACGCTCTCTTTTCAGTCTTTTTTCCTCGGACCTGGCGATCGATCTGGGCACGGCCAATACCCTCGTCTTCGCCAAGGGGAAGGGCATCGTCGTCAACGAACCATCCATCGTCGCGATTAACAAGAACACCGGCGAAGTGGAGGCTGTCGGCAAGGAGGCCAAGGAAATGCTCGGGCGCACCCCGGGCAATATCGTTGCGATCAAGCCCATGAAGGACGGTGTGATCGCCGATTTCAAGGTCACCGAGCGCATGCTGAATTACTTCATTCAGAAGGCGCACGGGCGCAAGATGCTGGTGCATCCGCGCATCGTGATCGGCGTTCCCAGCGAGATCACGCAGGTGGAAAAACGCGCCGTCATGGACTCGGCCTACCGCGCCAAGGCCAGCGAAGTACACCTGGTGGAGCAGGCGATGGTGGCTGCGATCGGCGCCGGACTGCCCATTACCGAGCCTTCCGGCAACATGGTGGTGGACATCGGCGGCGGCACCACCGACGTCGCGGTGATTTCCCTTTCCGGGTGTGTCTACTCGCGCTCTGTGAGGGTCGCTGGCAACGAGATGGACGACGCCGTGATGCAATATCTGAAGCGCAAGTACAACCTGCTGATTGGGGAGCGCACAGCGGAGACGATCAAGATCGAAGTAGGCTCGGCCTATCCGCTGGACAAGCCGCTCAACATGGAGATCAAAGGCCGCAACCTGATCGAAGGCGTGCCGCGTACGATCGCCATCGACGACACGGAGATTCGCGAAGCGCTGAGCGAGTGCGTGGCCACTATCGTCAATGCGATCCGCGTGGCCCTGGAGCGGACCCCGCCCGAGTTGAGCGCGGACATCAGCGACCGGGGAATTGTCCTGACCGGCGGCGGCGCGCTGCTGAAGAACCTGGACAAACGAATTCGCGAGGAGACCGGCCTGCCGGTATCGATTGCCGACGATCCGCTGGCCAGCGTAGTTCTCGGCACCGGCCGGATGCTTAGCGATTTCCGGCTGCTGCGGAAGATTTCGATAGATTAGGCTTCAGGCATCAGGCTTCAGGCTTCAGCTGGTTTCCGCTACCTCGGAAGGAATTGGATAGACTGGGGGTAGCATCGGGCGCGCGCCGAACGCCTGATCGCTGACGCCTGATGCCTGACGCCTGAAGCCTTGTTTCCATGGAATCGCTCCTCAACCGATATCGCAACATCACCGTGCTGCTGCTGGTGATCATGGCGCAGCTTGTGCTGCTGGCGATCTCGGCCAAGAACGACCAGGATGTGCGCATGATTCGCGTGTGGACCGTGACGGCGGTCACGCCGCTGGCGCGTATTATCGAGGGTGTGCGGGGCGGCGGAAGCGGGTTTCTGCACAATTATGTGCTGCTTCACGACACCAGCGAAGACAACAAGAGGCTGCAATCGGAAGTGGACAAGCTGCGCCTGGAGAACACGTTCCTCAAGAACGAGCTGAACACCGCGGAGCGGGCCAAGGCGCTGCAGGTTTTCCAGGCACATTCGCCGTCGAAGATGCTGGCGGCGACCATCTTCGGGATCGGAGCGGGGTCCAATGCCAAGGTGGTACTTGCCGACCGCGGCACGGTCAACGGGGTGCAGCGGGGCATGGCCGTAGTCACGCCGGACGGAATCGTCGGCAAAGTGGTGGCGGCTTACCCGATGGCGAGCCAGGTGCAACTCATCACCGATCCGGAATTCGCGGCGGGTGTGATGACCAAAGGCGGCGCGCGCGGCACGCTGAAGGGGCAGGGAACCCCGCTCTGCCGCATCGACTACGTTCCCTTCGAGGACAAAGTGGACGGCGGCGAATGGATCTATACGTCGGGTGACGACCGCATCTTTCCGCGGGGATTCGCTGTGGGACAGGTGAAGTCGGTGCGCCCGGGGCAGCCGTTCAAGGAGGTTTTGGTGGAGCCTTCGGGCATGCAGCGGGGCCTCGAGGACGTGCTGATTATCGTGGAAGGCGTGCACCAGGATATTCCTGACGCTCCGCCGGGGATACAGCCGGTGTATATCGCGCCTGCGCCGCCGGGCGCGCCGAGTCCGGCCCAGCCGGTGCAACCCGGAAATCCCGTGGGCACCGAGGCGGATCGCCTGGAATCGGCGTACAAGGCGCTCGGCCAGGCGCAGGGCCACGATTTCGGCGATAACCGGCCGGGCGAAAAGGCGCCCGATTACACCAAGCTCGGCCAGCCGTCGGCCGTACCGGCACAGGCTCCCAAGAAGGAACCCGATGTCGCCAATCCGGCGCCGCCCACCCCTGGCGCGTCCCCGAAAAACCCACCGCCCGATACGGTGCGCCGCTCCAATCAGGCCGGCGGCGGTCCGGGAGGCCAGGACCGCTGATGACGTATTCCGGCGACCGCCTCCTGCTGAGCAGCCAGCGCGAGGGGCAGGAATCGCGTTTTCGAGGCTGGGTGCTGGTCGTCGTGCCCCTGGCAGCTCTCCTGTTTCAGGTGTACGTTCCGCTGTTCTTCCAGTTTCTGAGCTTTCTGGAAATGCCGCTCCTGGTCGTGCTGTACTTCGCCATTATGCGGCGGACGCAGATCAGCGGGCTGATGATCGGTGCGCTCGTCGGGCTCGCACAGGATTCGCTCTCCAAGAATCCGCTTGGCATGTTCGGAATCGATAAGACGCTGGTTGGGTACTTCGCCGCCAGCGTCGGGATGAAGATCGACGTCGAAAACGGACTGGTCCGGTTGCTGCTTTGCTTCCTGTTCTACGGGTTCCACCAGTTCTTCTACTGGGTGATGGCGCGCGCGCTGCTCAGCCAACAACTCGCTTTGGATCTGCCGCGCACCGCGATTCTCGGACTACTCAACGCGATCGTCGGTATCGCCCTGTTTGCCTTTCTCGACAAACTCAGGGAGCGCGCCTAGCCGCCGGATCTCGGTTCGGGCGCCGTTTTCGGTTCGGCTTCTCCTCGATGGCAGGTGTAGCAGGTGACGTGCATTTTCTGGTCGGAGAACTGCGCATTTACGAGTTTCGTCAGCTCGATCATGTGCCGCGCCTTTTCCTTCTTGGGATTCTCGTCGCTCGCGAAATTGCCCTGAATGTGGCAGTAGACGCACTGCACGCCGAGGCCTGCCGTGAAGGTCCGCATGACCTGCGAAACCTCCGCGCCCGAGCTTCCTTTCAGCACTTTCAAGTTCGTCGGCGGGGGCGGCTCCTTCTTCGCTGCCTTTTCTTGCGCGATCAGCGCGACCAGCGCGATCAGCGGCATGAGGACCGTACGCATTGGCCTATGATACCCCCGCTTTCGTCTCTCGCAGAATCTGAAGCGCGTCCGCGGGCAGCCTGCCCCGGAGCGCGCGATAGATTTGCCGGCGGATCGCTTCCGGGAGCGCGTCGAATGCTTCGCTGTAGATCATGTAGCTCAAGGCGTATCGAAACAGCCGGGTCTTGAGATCGAAATCGCGCAGCGAGCGGCCCTGCCGGTCGCGAGGACCTCGTTGGGCGAAGGTTTTTGCAAATGTGGAAGCGCCTTCCAACGGCTCGACGAGCGGCGCTTCGCCTTCGAAAGTCAGGTATGCGACGGCCTCGCGGATCGCCCCGTCGATCGCCGAGGCCTCGCCGGTCCTCGCCAGCCAGTTCAGCCGGGTGAGCAGATTCGTCATGTGCGTCTGGTGCTCGAAGGTCATCAGCGCCACCATGTCGCTATGCGGCGCGAGATAGCCGGCCGCGCGGAATTGAGGCAACGGCTCGAGCGTCTCCGGCTCGGCGGGATCGGAGGCAACTGCGTTGGAGCGGTCTTTTGGGTGGCCGCGCGTGGCATCGACGTACCAACCGCCCCAGCGCTCCCGGAAGGGAGTGCGGTGATCGGTGATAATGGCCGCGCGTCGCTGCGGCACTCCCGCGGAATCCGGATACACCGAGCCAACGAAAATCCCGGGGACCCCCAGCGTGGCCGGCCCGTGATGGCAGGAGAGACAAACCTCCCGGCGGGCGAATCGCGGCTGGTTCGAGGCGCGGTTTTCGAGCGTGTAGAAAGCCACGCCTTCTTCAGGATCGAGGGCGGCCACTTCCATGACCGTTCCGCCCGGCACGAATCCCACTGCCACGGAATCGTTGAAGTAGATAGCTCGCGGATTGCGCGGCCCGATGAGCGTCGCCTGGAAGCTGGTCTTCGAGAAGACCAAGGCCTGGGAATCGGGGTTGATCTGCAAGTGTTCGAGGAGGCTGGGCAGGTAGCCCAGGCCGCCGGCGCGAAACTGCAGCGTCACGGCACCGGCCGCAAGCCGGCGATCCAGGTGCGCTACGGGATCGTCGAGGGTGGCATCGAGATAATGGCCCAGAGGCAGATTGCCCGGATAGATCTGCGCGAGGATGAGAAACGCGCGGATCACCGGCTGCCGCGGGGAGCGGGTCCCGGCAGGTCCACCAGGTACACCGCCGATTCGAAGCCGAGCCTCGCGGCGAACCTGTCCAGGACGTCTTTGTCGGCCTGTTCCGCCGCGGTCAGCGGCCGTTGATAGATGTTGGCGCCGCTCTGCACCACGCACTGGTCGGACCGGCAGTTGTGGGAGTTCGGCGAGCCCAGGCTCTCCAGCAGCGCCAGCGTCTCGGGGTGCGGCTGGCCGAACCGCGTGGGACCGTTGGCCATGTCGGCGGGAGAATCGCCGGCGCGGCTCTTGGCTTTCACCTCGGCGCCCTTCGACACGAGGTACGTCACCATCTCGTTGTTGCCCAGGTACGCCGCACCGTGCAGCGCCGTGTAGCCGCGATTGTCGGAGGCCTTAATGTCGTTACCCAGGTCCACGCAGAGCTTGACCGCGTCGATGAGCGGCACCGGCGCGTTGACGCTCCAGTTCGCCGCCCAGCCGATACCCGCGGCGGCCATCAGCGGCGTCTCGCCGGCCTTGTTGGCCATCTTCGGATCGGCGCCGTGTTCCACCAGCAGCTTCATAGCGGCGGTGTCGCTGGATTGCGCGGCGCGCCAGAATGATGTGGCGCCCGCGGGATCTACCCAGGTGTAATCGTTGGTGAAGGAGCGGAACCAGAGCTTCTCGCCCACGGCGGCATTCGGATTGGCGCCGTGTTCCAGCAACGCCCGCATCAGCTCCAGGTAGCTGACCTTCTCCTGGGTGATGTTGGGCTGCGGGAACCAGGCCTTGGGGGCCCACTGCACGTCGATCGCGGCGTACAACGGAGTCAGTCCCGAATCCGCTGCGCGATTGGGATCGGCGCCCTGATCGAGCAGAAACATAGCGAGATCGTAGTGCCCGTTGGCGATGGACATCACGAGCGGCGTCATCTTGCCGCCACTGACAAGATTGACATCCGCACCACCGGCGACCAGCGCCTGCGCCGTCTCCAGGTGCCCTTCCCGAGCCGCGTAGAGCAGGGCGGTCATGCCGCCGGCAACATCTGGGCCGACTTTGCGTGGTGCCCGCGCTGCCACATCGCCCGCGCGCGCCTTCGGTTTGGCGAGCTTCACGTCTGCCGACGCCAGGCCCAGGGCATGAGCCAGCGAGTCCAGCTCGCGGCGGATGGCATCGGGATCGGGGGGCGGGGTGGCTGCGGCGGCTGCTCCGCGCCCGCCCGCTGGCGTGTCCACCACATTGCCATCCTGATCGAAGCGCACACGCTCCAGTTTTTTCACGGCAGTGGTGATGTTTGCGTCGGCTCCACGTGCGAGCAGCAGCGTCACCGCCTCCGTACGATTGAGGGCCGCCGCGAACATGAGCGCGGTCTGCGCGTGCGCGGATTCCTTCGCGTTGATCTTCGCCCCGCGATCCAGCAGTGCCTTGATTGCCTCCGTGTTTCCAGACGCCGCAGCGGTCATCAGCGCGGTGGTTCCGTTGGACTTCACCGAGTTGGCATCCGCGCCGGCGTTCAGGAGCGCCGCGATGATGGCGGCGTTGCCGTTGGTGCAGGCCATGAAAAGCGGGGTGATGGCGCCCTCACGGGTTGCGGCCTTCACGTCCGCGCCGGCGGCGAGCAGCAGCTTCACCATCTCCAGATCGTCGCGGAACGCGGCCCAGTGGAGCGCGGTCGAGCCGTCGCCCTGAGCGCCGCTGACCTCGGCCTTCTGCTTGAGGAGAGTACGGACGGCGTTCGAGTCGCCCCGCATGGCGGCTTCGGAAAGGCGGGAGTCCGCCGCTGAAAGCGCCAACCCGAAGACGAGAAGAAGCACCACCTTCATATCGCGATCTCACCGGTGCTGTCGCCGAAACTTGGCGCGTCGACGCCCAGCTTGTGCAGCATGGTCAGCAGCACGCTCGCCATCGGGGTTCCGTCTTTCGTGCGCACGTGCACGTTGCCCTTGAGCTGCCCGTTGGCGTGCCCGGCCAGGAACAGCGGCACGCGCTTGTGGTTGTGCACGTTGCCATCGCCCATCGGGCTGCCGTACAGCACCATGGAGTGGTCCAGCAGGTTGCCGTCGCCGTCGGGCGTGTTCTTCAGCTTCTCCAGGAAGTACGGGACCAGGCTCACGTGGTAGCGGTTCAGCTTGGCGAACTCCGCCACCTTCGCCGGATTCTCGCCGTGGTGCGAGCAGGGATGGAACGGCGTTTTCACTCCGCTTTCCGGCCAGACGCGCCCGCTTACGTCGCGGCTCATCTTGAGCGCGGAAATACGCGTGGTATCGGTCATGAAGGCCAGCACCTGTAAGTCGAACATCAGCTTGAGGTGCTCTTCGTACGAATCCGGCACTCCCAGCGGGGCAGCCGGCAGCGCGCGCGCCTCGCCGCTCGAATTGTATTTCTCGATGCGCTGGATGCGGCGCTCCACTTCGCGCACGTCTTCCAGGTACGCGTCCAAGCGGCTGCGATCGCTTGGCCCCAGCCCGCGCTTGAGCCGGTTCACGTCGCGCGACACCCAATCCAGGATGCTGCGGTTGGTCTTCAGCCGCGCCGCGCGTTCCTCGGGAGTGCCGCCTTCGCCGAAGAGGTTCTCGAAGGCCATGCGCGGGTCGAGCGTCATCGGCAGCGGCTCGGTCGGCGACGCCCAACTGATGGTGTCGGCATAGACGCATGCGTAGCCGTAATCGCACGCGCCCGACGCGTCCACCATCTCGATGCAGAGCTGGATGGAAGGCAGCGGCGTGTCCTGGCCGAACTTCTGCGCGTAGATCTGGTCGATCGAAGTGCCGACGTAGTAATCCGAACCCTCGGTCATCTTGGGATGGGCCGCGGTCAGGTAGACCGCGCTGGAGCGGAAATGGTCGGCGCCCTCCTCGGCGGCGGACCACGCGGTTGCCGGATTCAAATCCGTGTCGCTGACTACCGTGATATATTCGCGGAACGGCGCGAGGGGTTCCAGCGATTGGCTCCACTCGAAGTCGCGGCCTTCCTGCGCGGGCGCCCAGTAGTGCTTGGCCGAGCCTTCGCCGGTGCTGCCCGCCGCGCCGTGTACCATTTCGATGCAGGCCAGCCGTGTGCGCCCAGCCGCCGCGGTCCGGTTGACGGGCGTCTGTGCGGGCACCATCGAATCGAGCAGCGGCAGCGCCAGCGACGCTCCCATCCCGTGCAACACTGCGCGCCGCGAAAGATGCTTTCTGGTCAGGAACATCAGCGATTGCCCTCCATGGTAGTGGTTGCGGAGTCGGCCTCTTCGGCCCGGCGCATCTGGAACGGTGTGCTCTTGACGACGCCCAGAATGTACGACGAGAACCTGTTGCCGGTGCGTGCCGCGTCACGCCCGATCGCCCGGACAACGGGCATGTCGAACGATTCCGGCACGCGGCCGAGCCCGTAGGCCAACAGGTTCTCGGTGAACGTGCCCAGGAACGCATCGGAATGGTTCAGCACGGCCTGGCGTAGGCTCACCGGACCGCTCAGCTTCGCGCCATCGAACATCTTGCCCGAAGGATCGATCTTGAAACCGCTATCGTTCGTGCGCCAGACTCCGACGGCGTCGAAATTCTCCAGCGCGAAGCCGATCGGGTCCATCAACTGGTGGCACCCCGCGCACGTGGGATTCTTGCGGTGCTCTTCCAGCCGCTCGCGGACCGAGAGAGGCTTGGCAACGTGCCCGGTGCGCAGGTCGGCGTTTTCAGGCAGCGCGGGCACGTTCGGTGGCGGCGGAGGAGGCGGGACGCCCAGCAGCACTTCCATCACATATTTCCCGCGCTGGACCGGCGATGTGCGCAGCGCCGTCGAGGTCAGCGTCAGAATCCCGCCATGTCCGAGCACGCCGTAACGGTTTGGATCGGTCACCGACACGCGCCGGAAGCGGCTGCCCATCACGTTCGGGACGCCGTAGTGCTTGGCCAGCCGCTCGTCGACGAAGGTGTAGTCCGCGGTCAACAGCTCCAGCACGCTGCGGTCCTCGCGCATGATGTTTTCGAACAGCAGCTCGGTTTCGCGGCGCATCGAGTTGGCCAGCGTGCGGTCGAAATCGGGGAATTCGAACAGGTCCGGGTTGGCGATCTTGAGGTTCTGCAGATGCAGCCATTGGCCGGCGAAGGTTGTGGCCAGCGAAGCAGACCGCGGGTCCGCCAGCATGCGCCGCACCTGCTTTTCCAGCACGGCCGGATCGCGCAGCCTGCCCTGCGCCGCGGCAGCGATCAGCGCCTCATCCGGTGGTCCGCTCCAAAGAAAGAAAGAGAGTCGCGAAGCCAGCTCCAGCTCGCCGATGCGGTAGTTCGCCCCGGGCGCCACTCCGGCCGGTGTGCGCTCGAAACGAAAGACGAACTCCGGGTTCGCCAGGATCGCCTGCAGGGCCGTGCGGATGCCCGCATCGAAATCGCCCTCGTTCCGTCCCGATTGGTAGAAGCCCAGCAGCGGCTCCAGGTCGTTGTCGGTCACCGGGCGGCGGTACGCCTGGCGCGCCAGGGGAGCCAGAATCTGTTTCGCGCAGGGAATCTCGTCGCGCGCCGTGACGGGTTTGCAAGTGAGGATGCGGCGGCGCGCCGCCGTTTCCGAAATTCCTTCCACTTTGGCAGGTCCCGTAATGCTGAGTTCGTGCAGATGTGGCAGGGTGGTCATGCCAGGCACGGTGCCTACGCTGACATCTACCAGGCTCTGCTCCACCATCCGGTATTCGTCTTCGATCGGGCCATCGGCTTTTTGCGGGAACGACGCCGAGACGCGCTGCGGCCCCGCCTTGACTGCGATCGGCTCGGTCTTGATGCCGTCCTTGGCCAGGGTCATCGCGGGGTTGATATCGAGCAGGGCGACGCGCTCGCCGTCGATGGCGATCTCGATCTGCTGGCCCTTGCCCTGATTCATGCCGTACAGCGGGCCGGTAGGCGAGTAGTAGAAGCCGACCTTGAAGACGTACTTGCCGTCCGCGGGGAAATTGTGGAACAGGGCCATGCCGCCGCGCGTCCCGAGCGGCGTGCCCTCGACGTGCCGCACCTGCGAGAGCACGCGCGGAATGGAATAGGTAGACGTAATGGCGCGTGCCGACGGATCGCCCATGGCCTCGCGGCTGATCCGCCCGGCCGCGCGAATGTAGCCTTCCATCAGCGCAGGCGACATGGTGAGGACGTCGGCCATGTTGTCGAAGCCGTGGCTCATGTCGTCGGCGGGCAGCAGGGCAGTCACGTCGATCTGGAGTCCGAGCAGGTCGCGAACCGAATTGGCATATTCGGTGCGATTGAGCCGATGCAGGGCAGGACGTCCCGGGTCGGGATGCGCGCCGGCCGCCTGGTCGATGGTGGTTTCCAGGGACGCGACGAAGGTCTTGGCCGCTTCGGTGGCCGGCCGCGGCATGCCGGGCGGCGGCATCATGCCCACGCGCACTTTGCGGATGATCTTTTCGCCCAGTTCCGGGGACACGTGCACCAGCGACATGCCGCCTGATTTGGTCTGATCGTTGTGGCAGTACGCGCAGTATTGATTGAGGAAGGCGCGCTGTGCGGAGGAGACGGGGAAGGCGGCAGGCTGGCCGTGGGCAGCAGCGGCCGCGAACAGGGCGATCCCACTGAGAAGGCACACACTTCGCATCCCGGTTCCCCCTCGGAACAGGCTTGGTTCACTATATATGGAATGGGGGGCGTAAGCAAGCCGGATCAGGCGCTATAGTAGTTCTCAGTAGAACCATGGAAACCGGCGCGCTCGTGAGTGTCAACGAATATCTTTCGACAAGCTACGATCCTGACTGCGATTACGTGGATGGGGTGATCGAGGAGCGGAATTCGGGAGAAAACGACCACGCGGATCTGCAGTCGTCCATTTTGGTCTTTCTGCGTACGCGCCAAAAGGAACTTGGCATATACGCTGTCGTCGAACAGCGCGTTCAGGTTTCAGCGACACGGTTTCGCGTTCCCGACGTCTGCGTGCTTCTTGGAGGCAGGCCCAAGGAGAAGATCTTTCGCACACCGCCCTTCATCTGGATCGAAATTCTGTCACCGGAAGACCGGCTTTCGCGGGTGCAGGAGCGGATGAAGGATTTTCTCTACTTCGGCGTGCCCTACGTGTGGATGCTCGATCCCGAAACCCGCAAAGCGTTTCGCTGGACCTTGGAGGGCATGCACGAGATCCAGGAGCTGCGCACCGAGAATCCGGAGATCGTCGTTCCGCTGGCCGCGCTCTTCGAGTAGGCCTATAGAATATCCTCGAATCTTACGTTCTGGATCCCGTATCGCCGCCAGTCGCGGTAATCGAAGTGCCACCACTCGGATTGGAACACCGTGAAGCCCTGCTTTTCCATCTGCGCCCGCAGCAGGTCGCGGCGCGCACGCTGTTTCACGGTCCCGCCCGTGTAGGCCGGATACGACCGCGGAGACATCTCGTCGTAACCGCCGGTCATCTCCACCTCGCGCCCCGTAGCAAGATCGTACAGCGTTAGATCCACAGCGCACCCCCGATTGTGGCGAGAACCCTCCGCCGGGTTCGCTACGAATTCGTGCTTGTCCGGCGGCGTCGCGTCCCAGAAGATTTTGGTCACATACCATGGCCGGTAGCCGTCGAAGACCAGGAGCCCGTAACCTTGTTTCATCAGCTCGCGGTGCGCGCGCAACAGCGCCTCCGCCGCCGGGCGCTGGAGGAAGGCCCGCGCCGACGTGTATACCGGAGTGCTGAGGAAATTGTCCGAAGTCGCGTAGCGGATATCGAGCTTGATACGCGGATCCAGCTTCGCCAGCTCCACCAGGTCCGACTTCAGGAAGTCGCCCGATTCCCGCGGCGGCTGTGCGGCCAGAGCCTCCTTCCGCAGTTCCTCCACCGGCCGGACGGGCGTGATCCGAAAGATCCCCGGCCGCTCCTGCGCCAGCAGGAGCAGTGCGGCGAAGCCCCACGCCAGTCGCATCATTGTACGGCAGGCTTGGCGGTTGCGGCCAGGAATCCTTGAATCTGGCGAACTGCGGCATCGACTTTCATATCGAACAGCTTCTTTCCCAGCTCGACGGTGGAGCGCCGCGCATCACCGGTGATCCCGTTGTTGACGCGTCTTGCGTTCGGGTCCGGCGGCGTGCCGCGCTGCCGCACCGGGTCGCCCAGCGCGTTCGGAATTTCTTCCTTGCGCACCCATCCCTTGTCGCCGCCCAGGTAGAGCATCTCGGACGTGTCCGGGATGCCGGCGTGCGAGCTGGACGGATATCCGTTCGCCGCGAGCCACTTGTCGAAGTCGTCGTTGGCCTTCTGGTAGACCTCGTCGCAGAAGAACACGTGGATGCCCTGCGGCGCGTACTTTTCGTCGAGCTTCTTTGCGACCTCGCCCAGTTCGCGCTGCCCGCCGCCGTGATCGCCCATCAGGACCACGTTTTTGAATCCGGTCTTGATCAACTGTTCCGTGACCTGCTCATTCAGCGCCGCGAATAGCGGTCCGGTCAGCCCGATCGTGCCCGGCAACTGGGCACTCGCGTTGTTGACCGAGAAGGGCATCACGGGCGCAGCGATGGCATTGCCGAGCTTTTCGGCGATCGCAATCACCGTCGCGTGACCCATCAGGCTGTGGCCGCCGTTCACGTTCTGGGGCCCCCGCTGCTCGGTGCCGCCGTTGTAGACCAGCGCGGTGGTCTTGCCCTGTTCGAGCGACTGCCTGACCTCGCGCCAGGTCATCATTTCGAAATCCACCAGCGGACGGTTCTGTCCCGAGAGCAAGCCCGCCAGAGCCGCGGCCACGCACACCAATCGCATAACCCTCCTCAATCCTCGGGGAAGAATACCACATGCTACGATGAAAATTCCCCGACATCCATGGCGCTACGCTTTTACAACACGCTGTCTCAGCAGGTCGAGGACTTCAGCCCTGCCCGCGACAACACCGTTCGCATGTACACCTGCGGGCCGACGGTTTACGACTTTGCCCACATCGGCAATTTCCGCTCCTTCACATTCATCGACCTGCTGCGCAAGTCGCTTCGCCTGAATGGATTTCAGCTCCGCCACGTGATGAACATCACGGACGTGGACGACAAAATCATTCGCAACGCGGTGACGCAGCACAAGCCGCTGGCCGACTACACCAACATCTACACCGAGGCCTTTCTCGAAGACTGCCGCACGCTTCGCCTGGAGCGGCCCGAGGTGCTCGCCCGCGCGACCGATCACATCCAGGAGATGGCGGCGGCGATCGGCAAGCTTTCCCGCACGGGCCACACGTATGCCAGCGACGGCTCGGTCTACTTCAAGATCGCTACCTTCCCGGGATACGGCAAGCTCTCGCACAACGATTTCAGCGGCAATATCGCCGGCGCGCGCGTCGATGTGGACAGCTACGAGAAGGCTGACGCGCGCGATTTCGCCCTCTGGAAAGCTCCCAAGGATGACGAGCCGTTCTGGGAAACACCGCTCGGACCAGGCCGGCCCGGTTGGCACATCGAGTGCTCCGTGATGGCGATCCAGTATCTCGGTGAAACCCTGGACATTCACGCCGGCGGCATCGATCTCGTCTTCCCGCATCACGAGAATGAGATCGCGCAATCGGAGTCGCTCACCGGAAAGCCGTTCGCGCGCTTCTGGCTGCACGCCGAGTTTCTCATGGTGGAAGGCCAGAAAATGTCGAAGTCGCTGGGCAACTACTACACGCTCCGCGACGTGATCGCCAAAGGCTACGCTCCGGAAGCCATTCGCTACCTCCTGGCTTCGGTGCCGTACCGCAAGCAGCTCAATTTCACGTTCGAGGGCCTGAAAGCGGCCGCCATCGCCATCGACCGCCTGCGCAATTTCAAACTGCGCCTGGAGACCGACAAGTTCCCCGAAGGTACCAACGACGGAGGGTCCGCGCGTCTCGCCGAGGCCGAGCAGGCGTTTCGCGACAGCCTGAACGACGATCTGAACACGGCCGAGGCGCTGGCCGCGGTTTTTGAGTACATCCGCGACGCCAACAGCGCCATGGATGCCGGCCAGTTTCTGGCAGGCAACGCGGCTGGAGCGCTCCAATTCCTCGGCCTGTTCGATTGCGTCTTCGACGTGCTTAAGCCCGGCGCAAGAGCAGGCGAACTCAGCGATGCCGAGATCGAGGCTCGCATCGCCGACCGTACCGCGGCGAAGAAGGCCAGAAATTTCGCTCAGGCGGACCAGGTCCGCGACGAGCTGCTCGCCCGGGGAATCATCCTGGAAGACACCAAGAGCGGAGTCCGCTGGAAGAGGAAGTAAGAGGTTTGCAGATCCACACCAAGGCGGTCCACGCCGGCGACCGCAAGAAGGCCGGCCCGCACGTGCCGGTGACCACCCCGATTCACACCGCCACCAGCTACTTCTACGATTCCATGCAGCAGCTCGACCGAATCTTCGGCGGCGAAGAGCAGGGCTACTGCTACTCACGGTACGACAACCCGTCGGCCGGCGCGCTGGAGGAGCTGCTCTGCACCCTGGAGGGCGGCTCGGCCGCACTGGCCTGCGCCAGCGGGATGGCTGCGATCCACACCGCGATCGTCTGCGCGCTCACCGACCGCCGCCGCAGCGTGCTCGCCGCCAACGCCATGTACGGAGCGACCACCGGCCTGCTCATGAACGTGTTCGAGCCCGCGGGGGTCAGCGTCAATTTTGTCGATATCTGCGATCCCGACGCGGTCCGCGCCGCCGTCGCCGGGGAAAAGCCGGGCTGCATCCTGATGGAAGTCATCTCGAATCCGCTGCTGCGCGTGGGGCCGATCGACCGCATCGCGGAAATCGCGCGCGATGCCGGCGCCGCGCTGGTGGTCGACAGCACCTTCGGCACACCACTGCTCGCGCGGCCCCTCGAGCTGGGCGCGCACTTCAGCGTGCACAGCCTGACTAAGTATCTCTCGGGCCACGGCGACGTGCTGGGCGGCGCAGTGATCACCGACAAGGCGCACGCGGAGACGCTGCGCACGTTGGGCCGCACGCTCGGTCCCGTGCTCGGGCCCTTCGAGAGCTACCTGACCATGCGCGGCATCAAGACGTTTCCCCTGCGCATGGAGCGGCAGTGCGCCAACGCGTGCAAAGTCGCGCAGCGGCTGGCCGCGCACCCTCGCGTTGACCGGGTATACTTCACCGCCGATCCGCGTCATCCCGATGCCGAAACCATCCGGCGCCTGTTTCCCGCGAACCTCTACGGCGCCATGGTCAGCTTCGAAATCAAGGGCGCGGGCAGGGAAGAAGTCTTCCGCTTCATGGACGGCCTGAAGATGATTGTGCGCGCCACTTCGCTGGGCGATGTGCACAGCATGGCCCTCTACCCGGTCATGAGCTCGCACCGGGAGCTGTCGCCGAAGCACCGCGAGCGCATGGGCATTCGCGAAAACCTGGTACGGCTGAGCATCGGCATCGAGGCCGCGGAAGACATCATCGCCGACCTGGAACAGGCCCTCTGACAGTGTAGGACAGGCTTCAGCCTGTCCCTGCCGCGTGTTACCCTCAAATTTCAAAAATTATCTGAGGTCTTTATGTCTTTTCTCACCGTTCGCGATCTGGATGTGAAAAACAAAGTCGTCTTCATCCGTGTGGATTTCAACGTGCCGCTGCAGAAGAATGATCAGGGCGTCATGGAAATCACCAGCGACAAGCGCATCAAGGCCTCGCTGCCGACGATTCAATATGCTCTGGAACACGGTGCCGGACTGGTCCTGGCGTCGCACCTGGGACGTCCCAAAGGCAAGCCGAATCCGGAGATGAGTCTGAAACCCGCCGCCGCCCGCCTGGAGCAGTTGCTGAAGCGGCCGGTCAAAATGGCGCCCGATTGCGTGGGACCCGAGGTCGCAGCCATGAAGCCCGCGCCGGGCGAGGTGCTGCTGCTCGAGAATCTCCGCTACCATCCCGAGGAAGAGAAAAACGAACCCGAGTTCGCAAAGAAACTCGCGGCCCTCTGCGATGTCTACATCAATGACGCGTTCGGCTCCGCCCATCGTGCGCATGCCTCCACTGAAGGGATGATCAAGTTCGTTCCCAAGGCCGCCGCCGGGCTGCTGATGGAGCAGGAGTTGAAATACCTCGGCATGGCGATCAGCAATCCGCCGCGGCCCTGTGTCGCGGTGCTGGGCGGCGCGAAGGTGTCCGACAAGATCGAGGTCATCGAGAACCTCGGCAAAATCGTCGACAAGCTGTTGATCGGCGGCGCCATGGCGTATACGTTTCTGCGCGCGCAAGGCCTCCCGACCGGCAAGTCGCTCGTGGAGGAGGACAAAGTCGATCTCGCCAGGAAACTGCTGGCGAATCTCGGCGGCAAGCTGATGCTGCCGGTCGATCACGTAGTGGTGAACGAGATTGCGGTCGGCGCGCCCAATGAAACGGTCACGAGTATTCCGGACGGCAAGATCGCGGTCGATATCGGACCCAAAACAATCGAGGCCTATAGCCAGGTGATCGCAGGTGCGAAGACCGTGGTTTGGAATGGTCCGATGGGCATCTTTGAAAAGCCGCCGTTCGACAAGGGAACGGTCGCGCTCGCCAAAGCCGTGGCCGGGTCCGGCGCAACCAGCGTCGTCGGCGGCGGAGATTCCGAAAAGGCGATCAAGGCGGCCGGCGTCACGGATAAGATCACCCACGTGTCCACGGGCGGAGGCGCATCGCTCGAGTTTCTGGCGGGCATCACGCTTCCTGGAGTGGCCGCGCTCAACGTTTAGTGGTCCGCGCCCTACAGAGCGTGGTGAAACACGTAGGAGCTCTGCACCGGAATTCCCTGCTTGAACGCCACTCTGATGACCACCTGAAAGTGGCGGGGCACCTGACCGGTGCCGGCGCGCAAGCGGTTGACCAGTTCGCGCGCGCGGCGCGGCTGTGTCAGCCACTCCGCGGCGGCAAACGTGTCCGGAGACGCGTTCCCCGCAATTATGAGGAACTCGCCGGATCCGCTCGGTCCGGCGGTGCGCGTGATCAGTGCGTGAGTCTCGCCCTCGCTGGTCTTTCCGGGCACCAGGCGATCCTCCAGGTATTCCGGTTCGCTGCCGCGCGGTTTCCGGTTGCGAATTCCGCCGGCTTCGACGACGATATCCTGGATCATCGCCGCCTCCTGCAATTGCAGGTTGAATTTGGGCGGCCCCAGGAAAATCACGTCCTGATCCGCGATTTGCTGCCAGGAGAGGATACTGCTGCGCGTCAACTGCAAGTCGTGCTTGCGCGTGGCGAGCAGGCGGGCGAGCAAAAACGCGGCGCTGGCTTCCCCCGCGCCCGTAAAGTTGTAGGAAGGCAGAATCTCCTTGTCTCCCAACGCCTTGTGGACACCCTGAAACCTCTCGGATCTTTCCAGCTCGCTCCATTCGTTGACCTTGGGATCGCGAAAGAACCCGAAGTCCGGAAAGCGCACGAACAGCGGTGTTCCCAGGCTCACCAGCAGCGGACGCCTGCTCTCCAGGTATGGACGCCACAACGTCTCCAACTCGGGCGACCAGCTCTCCGCCACCGGCTGTGCCTCACGGTAAGCGCGCACGAGCATGACGCTGGCCGCCACGGCCCAGAGCGCGGCGAACGCCAGTGCCACGCTTAAAATATTTGTGCGCCGGCGCGATCTCCCCGCCGAGTCTTCTTCGCCTGGCGGGTGATGGGGTTCGAATACCAGCTTGAAAGCGCCTTTGGGAAGGCTCACCCGGACCGGGTCGCCATTGGCCTCGCTCTGATAATAGACGGCCAGTTTCTGGCGGAGCCGACCCACCTGGAGTCGCACGATAGAGTCATGCTTCGGGTCGTAGCTCGGGGGTTTACCGAATGCCTCTAGGCCTACAGTGTATTCCTTTAGCCGGTCGGCATCGCCCGCCAGCGTTCTTTCTGCCAAATATTGGAGAAGCCGCCGGTGGGCTTCCGAAGTTTGGAAGGTCTTACTCTGAATCAGCCGGTCGATCTCTTCCCGGATCGCGCCAGCCCCTATCTCACCCATTGCTAATACAGATGCTAACACCGTTACCAGCCGGGTTGATCACCATGCTTCCGCTAGAAGTTATCCCTTGGGGAGTCACGATGTTTCAGACCGCGGTGTATCATCTGGTAGCGCGGGTTTCGGCTGTGTAATCGAACGCCCGCTTTTGCCGCCGGAAATCGGCGACACAAATCTACGGGAGATTGAGCATCACGCCACGTGATGCGGGGGTGAGAAACAATGAGAAGTCGATTCTTTCTGTATACTCTCGCGCTGATGCTGTTGGCCGGCTCCGTATGCTGGTCCCAGGATACGCGCGGATCGATTGTCGGCCGGGTCACGGACCCATCCGGCGCCGTTGTACCAGATGCCACAGTTGTCGTGAGCAATCCAGCCACCGGAGCCCGCTCCACGGCGACCACCAACGCCGACGGCATTTATCGGGTGCCGTTGCTGCCGCCGGGCCTGTACCAGATCGAGGTCACGTCCCGCGGTTTCAAGAAAGCCGTCCGCAATGACGTGGAGGTTCGGGTCGCCGACCGCCTCGACATCAATATAGCGCTGGAGATCGGCGCATCCGAGCAGCAGGTGACGGTCGTCTCCGAAGTGCCGGTGCTGAATGCGGAAAGCGCGTCGATGGGAACCGTGATCGATTCCAAGCGTGTCTCCGACCTGCCCTTGTCCTACGGCAACCCGTTCCTGCTCATCGGGTTGACGGCCGGTGTGACCTACAACGGCAGCGTCCGCCTGGACCGCCCGTTCGAGCCTACCCACATCGTCAACTTTTCCATGGGCGGGACCAGCGGCCTGCTCAACGACATCACCATTGACGGCGCGCCTACTACTTCGCGTGCGAACCCGATGCAGGTGACCGCCTCCTACGTGCCGCCCACCGATATCGTGCAGGAGTTCAAAGTGCAGACGGCCACGTTCGACGCCCAGTTCGGGCAGACGCAGGGCGGTGTCACCAACATCAGCATCAAGTCCGGAACGAACAACCTGCACGGCAGTGCCGGTTACTCCTTCCAGCGTCCCAGTTTCTGGGCCAACGACTTTTTCCTGAACAAGGCGGGTACGCCGCGCCCCGACTTTCTTTTCAACCGCTGGACCGGCTCCATCGGTGGACCGGTTTACATCCCAAAGGTCTACAACGGCAAGAACAAGACCTTCTTCCTGTTCGGGTACGAAGGCATTCACGACTCGCGCCCGCGCCATGACGACACCACTAATACGGTGCCGACTCCGGCCGAGCACACCGGCGATTTCTCGGCCCTTCTGGCCGCCGGATCGAGCTATACGATCTACGATCCCGCTACCCGCGTAGCCGCCGCCGGTGGACGTTTCCAGCAGACGCCTTTCCCGAACAACAAGATCCCGTCGAACCGTTTCGATCCGGTGGGTGTGAAAATCCTCTCCTATTACCCGACCACCGAGAAGACCCCTGGCGATGTCACCGGCCTGAACAACTACCTGGACGCCTCGGTTGCGGAGAAGGCCAAGTACTACAACTGGACCGGACGCGTAGACCAGAACATCGGCGACCGGCAGCGCTTTTATGTGCGGTACAGCACCTACACCCGCAACAGCACGTACAACAACTATTTCGACAACGCGTTTGTGGGAACCCAGTTCTGGTTCTACTCGAAGACCGCTGTCGCGGACCACGTGATCACCCTTTCCCCAACCATGGTGCTGAACACGCGCTATAGCTATAACCGGTTCATCCGCGGCTCCGACGCGCCGGCCTCGGCGGTGGGCTTCGATGTGACCACGCTCGGATTCTCCACGCAGTTTGCCAATCAAATCCCTGTAGACATTCGGCGCTTCCCGCGCGTGAATCTGACCGGCTACATCAGCAACGGTTCGACCGGCGAGAACCGGCCGACCAACAACCATACGATTTCGTCCACGCTCACCAAGTCCGCCGGAAAGCAATCGATCCGGACCGGATTCGAATTCCGCGTGTACCAGCAGGCGGACCGCTTCTTCAGCAACTCGCAGTCCGGCCAGTTCACGTTCGGCTCCACCTGGACCCGCGGGCCGCTGGACAATTCGGCGACCTCGCCCGGCAGCATCGGCCAGTCGGTCGCGGAACTTCTGCTCGGCCTGCCCGACTCCGCCAACATCAATCGCGCCGCGGACTACTTCGAATCCTCCAGCTCGTGGGGATTCTTCGTGCAGGATGATTGGAAGCTCACTCCCAAGCTGACTCTCAATCTCGGCGTGCGCTACGAGTTCGAGACCCCGATGTTCGAGCGGTTCAACAAGAGTACGCTGGGCTTCGATACCAGTTATGTGCAGCCCATCTCCGCTGCCGCACAGGCCGCCTACGCCAGTATCTATCCGACCATCCCGGGTGGCTTTCCGCAGCTTCCGCCGAGCGCTTTCTCGCTCAAGGGCGGCATGACTTTCGCCGGACTGAACGGCAACGACGGCAGCCTGTACCACACTCCGAAGAACGTGTTCATGCCGCGCGTGGGGCTGGCCTACCAGCTTGACAACCAGACCGTGGTTCGCACCGGCTTCGGCATGTTCGGGGGCTTCCTCGGGCAACGCCGCGGCGATGTCCAGCAGAACGGCTTCAGCCAGACCACCAACATGGTACTGACCACCGACAACGGGCTGCACTTCCTGACCAACATGGCCAGCCCCTTCCCCTCCGGCGTCGCCGAACCGCGGGGCGCGGCCGATGGTCCGCAGACCTATCTGGGCCAAGGCTTCACGTTTTTCAATCAGAACCCGAAGGTCCCGGTTACCATGCGATGGGAGTTGAGCCTCCAGCGGCAGCTCAAGAACTTCGTGCTGGAAGCCGCCTACGTGGGCAGCAAGACCAACCACATCGAAATTACGCGCAACATCAACACACTCCCGTACCAGTATCTGAGCACGCTGCCAACCCGCGACGACACCTATAACAACCTGCTCACCGCCAGCATTCCGAACCCCATGTACAACCTCCTGCCGGGCAATACCCAAAGCATCTACACGGGAACCACGACTTCGCGTCAGACGTTGCTCTCGCCCTACCCGGCGTTCGGTTCCAGCGCCATCAACAGCACTGAGAATACCGGTTACTCTTGGTATCACGGCCTGCAGTTCACCGCCACCAAGCGGTTCCACAAGGGCTACACCGTGATCGGGAGTTATACCTATTCGAAGTGGATGCAGGCCGTCAATCTGTTGAACGCTGCCGACCCGCTGCCCATCCGGGAGATTTCCGATTCGGACGCGCCGCATCGCATCAACATCAGCAGTGTGTGGTCTCTGCCATTCGGAAAGGGCCGCGCGCTGTTGAGCGGCGCCAACAGATTCGTCAACAGCCTGGTCGGCGGATGGGAACTCTCCGGCATCTGGAGCCTGCAGAGCGGGTTCGCGCTGCCCTGGGGCAACGTGATCTACTATGGCAACCCCAAGGACATCGTGCTGCCGCTCGATCAACGCACGCCCGAGCACTGGTTCAATGTCGCCAACTTCGAGACCAACTCAGCCCGGCAGTTGCTCAGCAACCAAGTCCGCACGTGGCCGTTCCGCTTCTCCACCATCCGCGGACCGCGTCAGAACAACATCGACGTGGCCTTGATCAAACAGACCTTGATCACGGAAGGCAAGAACATCGAGTTCCGCGCCGAGGCCCTCAATTTCGCTAACCACCCCTACTTCCCGAACCCGAGCATGTCCCAGACGACGGCTCAAACCGTCAAGGACACCGGCTTCGGGCAGATCAGCGCCTCGACACAGAGCAACTACGCGCGCCGGCTGCAACTCAGCATCCGCTTCTTGTTCTAAACCTCGACATGGGGCGGACGATCGTCTTTGGTCGTCCGCCCTATCTCTTTCGATCGATCCTCGACCGAGCACGTTTGGTTCATTCAGGTCGGCACTCCGAGCCGGGGCAGCACCCATCGCATCAGGACCAGGTAGCCCACGGGAATGAGAATCACTGTCAGCCAGTCTGGCATTCCACTGCTCCAGACGCAGAATCGGGGGTGGAGGTGACAGGGAGTAAGAAGACAGAATTCAGAATTTAGAATTCAGAATGAAAGGCCGTTGCCCCGCCATTCTGAATTCTGACTCCTGACTTCTGAATTCCTAAAACTCCACATCCACAATACAATCCTCCCCCGCCTTTACCGTCGCTCGAACCTGCAAAGTCTTCGACCGCTCGTCGTACGACCACGTGCGGTCTCCCATTTCGCCGCCCTGTACCTGCCGGTAGGGCTTACCTTCGAACCCGACGCTCGACGGCTTTTCCGCGTGGTGAACCACCCACTGGTAGTCGCGGTCTTTCTTCGATTCGATTTCCAGCCGCAGCAAGTCCAGCGCCGGGGCGGCGTGGACCTGGGTATAGTCGGGGATGTCGCTTTCCAGCAGGAAAAACTCGCCGCCCGCGCTCGGGAAATAGTGCAGCGCCATCGCGGGTCCCGAGTTCAACGGCACGATGGAACCGCTCTTGGCGAATACCGGCAGCGACTTGGTTTTCACCGTGATGGTTTTCGGGCCCTGGGCGACCTCGTTGGTTTCCAGGTTGGTCCAGATGCCCCGCGGCAGGTAGACGCTGCGCTGCTCGCCCGGCTCGCAGATGGGCGCGATCAGCATCTCGTCGCCCAGCATGAACTCATCGGTGTGGCGGGCGCCTTCCGGGTCGTCCGGGAACTGGAATGGCAGGGGATGCCACACCGGAAACCCGCGGTCCTGCAATTCCGCGGTATACGTGCCGAAAAAAGTATCGAGTTGCTTGCGCAGGCCGCTCAAACCTACCGGACCCGGAGTCACCCGTGCCACGATCGACCCAAGTTGCCTCGCCCTCGTCTTTAACTCCTCCGGAGCGCCGGCGTAGGGCGTGAGGTCGAGCAGCGGCGCGTTGATCGCGGACATGGCTCCCAGCACGATCCGTACCATCGCGCTGCGCAGCGTGGCCCAACTTCCGAAACGGTCTGTCGCCACCGTCCAGGGTGGAGCATGATACACCGCGTTATGCTCCTCGAAGATCTCCTTCGGCGTCGGTCCGTAGTAGAAGAAGTAGTCGATCTCGCTCCCCGCCACGTTGTACCGCGCTCCCGTGGCGGCAAAATCGAAGTGGTAGGAACCGGCTCCGGCATGGTATTCGCCAAACCCGGCCGTGCTCACGAAGAAAGGGCTTTCGGCGCGAAGCGATTTTCCGATCAGGCTGAAGCTCGTGTCGGTCCGCGGGCCCAGGCCGTAGAAGTCGCTGCCCGCCGGGGCCTCGCGGACCTGGGTCACGCCAGCCGCTTCGGACCACGGCTCTCGCACATCACGGGCCAGCAGCCCGCCACTAGTACTCCGAATCTCTAGGAGGGCACCTTTCTTGCCAATCAAGACTTCCAGATTGCGCGAGCGCAGGCGCACCTCATCGGGCCTGTCCTGGACTTCCACCGCGACCGGCTCGCGCTGCGCCATCTCGAGTTTCGGCAGAGGCCCATCCAGTACACGCCGGAAGCGGAAGGCGCCGGGCGAGACCCACACGATCTCGGCGCTGCCGCGGTCCAGCTGAAGATCGATCCGGTTGCCGTGCGGGGCCACTGTGAGCAGGGTCGCCGCCGCAACCAGCGCCTGGAAGGGCATCAGAGCAGAACCATTCCGCGCTGGATCTGTCCCGTGACGCGCGCCTCGTCGTCGCCCACAAACATGTTGATTTCGCTGCGCACGCCGAAGTGCGGCAGATAAATCCCGGGTTCGACCGAGAAGCAGGTCCAGGGCATGACACGGCGTTCGTCGTGGGTCTCGAAGTTATCCATATTCGCGCTGTTGCCGTGCACCTCCACTCCGATCGAGTGCCCCGTCCGGTGCGTGAAGTATTCGCCGTAGCCGCTCTCGTCGATCACCGCGCGGCAGGCGTCATCCACCTCGAACCCGTGGAGAACCCGCTTCGCCGCTATGGTGCTCTGCACCTTGTTAATGGCCGCGTCGCGCCCGCACTTTACGATCTCAAAGACCATGCGCATTTCGTCGGTGGGATTGTCGCCGCAGTAGGCGGTCCAGGTGATGTCGTAGTAGACGGCGCCGGGCTGTTCCAGCTTGGCCCACATATCCAGTAGAACCCAATCTCCGGACTTGATCGGTGCGGTCACCTCGACGCTGGGCTCGTAGTGCGGATTGCTGGCGTTCGCGTTGCATCCCACGATGGGTCCGCTGTCGGTGATCAGCCCGGCGTGGGCGAATTCGCTGCGCACGAAATCCTTGATCTCCACTTCCTGCACTGCCAGGCCGTTGCGCGTGCGCTCCCGGATCACCTCAAATGCGGCCGCTCTGGCCTTGTCCACGCGCCGGCCCGCCTCGAGGTGCGTTTCAAGCTGCTCCGCGGTCCACCGGGCCTCGAAAATCTGAATCAGCTCGGCCGAGCTGACCACTTCCACGCCGGTGCTGCGCACCAGCTCGATCGTACCGGCATCCACGTTGGCAACATATGGGATGGCACACATGGGCGAGTATTGCATGGCCACGCGCTTCATCCCTGCAGTCAGCCTTTGTAGAGCCGCGGCCTGTTCGGGCCAGCTCGAATACAGGATCTTCTCCCCGGGTACGCCGGCGAGCTGATCGCGCTCAATGCGGTGCACCATCCCCTTCGGCTCGCCCTGAGCTGGAATCATGTAATACCAGCGGCGGGATGGCCCCTTGCTGATCGTGATCCCCAGCACCCGATATGCCAGAGGATCTCGCAGGTGATGATCAAAAAACAACCAGCCGTCCACCTTCTGCTTGCGGATCTCTTCTTGTATCTTCTCGAGGTTCATGGTTGACACCCCCAATCTCCTTAACCTGGACACAGATTGTCAAGCCCCGGACCGGGCCAGTCGCCCTTCCAGTTCGTCTTGCGTCACTCCGATGATCTCGATTGCCTTCAAGCGGCTCCCCGCGCCGGCCAGGATTCGCACGTTCCCGCGCGGCACGCCAAGCCACTCGGCAAAGAAACGGACGCACTCCTCGTTCGCCTTGCCGTCCGCCGGGGGCGCGGTAAGATCCAGCTTCCAGGCCTCTCCGAACCGTCCAATCAGGGCCGACCGTTTAGCTCGCGGGTGCACCTTTACCGTGATACGCGCCATTCGACCTTGGCCCTCAGGTTGGCCACGCCCGCCGCGACACGCGTGTCCACGACGTCGAATGCGATCGCATCGTCCAGCCAGTCGTGGCTGGTGCCATCGGCGTTTTGGGTGGCCACGGTCAGCGTATAGGCCTGCGGCGTGAGCCAGCACTCTAGGCGGAAATCGACTTCCAGTTCGTCGCCCGGCTGAAACCTGCCGAGGTCCATCTGCTCGATCCGTGTGTTGGTGCCGTAAACCTCCATTCCGATGCGTGTCCGCACCAGGATTCCGACCGTGGGATCGCTGACCGCCGCGTGGAACCGCGACCGCACCCGCACAGTGATCGGCTCGCCGGAAGCGACCGTCTGCACCGGCTCGCCGCCCGCATTCAGGATCTCCACCCCCACCACCTCGCTGGTGCCGTCGCCGTGACGGAAGCTGTGGCTCATTCCGGCGGTCCGCTCTCTGGCCAGGGAAGTCCGGTCGAGCACCAGCCCGATGTACCGGTTGACCACGTCGCTGGGCCGCCCCTGGGCCTCGATGCGGCCGTTAAGCAGGAGGATTGCACGGTCGGAGAGTTGCTTCACAAGGCCGAGGTCATGGGAGACAAACAACACGGTGATCTTGCGCTCGCGCAGCTCTTCGAACTTGCGCACGCAGCGGTTGGCGAAGACCGCATCGCCCACGGCCAGCGCCTCATCCACGATGAGGATCTCGGGATCGACGTGGATCGCCGTCGAGAACGCCAGCCTTACGTACATTCCGCTGGAATATTCCTTCACCGGCCGCTCGATAAACTCGCCGATCTCCGCAAATGCCTCGATGGACGGCATTGCATGATCGATCTCCGCCCGGCTCAGCCCCATGATCTCGCCGTTCAGATAGACATTCTCCCGCCCCGAGAACTCGGGATTGAAGCCGGCGCCCAACTCCAGCAGCGCGGCGATGCGCCCGCGTGTCACCACGCGTCCGGTGGTCGGCTGGAGAATCCCCGTCACAATCTGCAGAAGGGTGCTTTTTCCGCACCCGTTCGGCCCCACCAAGCTGAGCGTCTCGCCCTTTTCGACGCTGAACGTGATGTCTTTTAGAGCCCAGAAGTCGCTGTGCCGCGAACCGGCCGCCGGCAGCATTTCCACCAGCCGGTCGGACGGTCGCCGGTAAAGGCGGTAGAGCTTGGAGACGTTTTGGACGAGGAGCATGGGGGAAGAAGCGGAGAAGCGAAGAAGCAAAGAAGGTAAGAAGCCAGGAATGGGCTGGGAGGTGACATTCTTCGCTTCTCGACTTCTTGTTCTACGTCACCGACCACCCTTTACGCACATAAGGCCGGAGGTACTTATTCGCCTCTGCATTATTCGTGATCCGCATCTTCACGGGATCGTACTCGACTTTCCCCTCGACGCGCAGCGAGATCACTCCAAGCAGCATCCACTCCACGAAGGGCGCCGCCACATTGAAATTCGAGCACGCCGCATCGCCGCCTTTGCAGGCGCGGATCCAGTCGCGATAGTGGGAATCCCGTCCGCCGGGCGATCGGGTCAGCAATGGCGAGGGGAAGCGGTAGTCGCGCATCTTCTCGACAGGGATGAGGCGCGTCTGCTCGCCATAGGTTCCGGTGGTGAGCATGCCCTTGGTGCCGACGAAGAGGCTCCCGTCAGGCGTGACCCGGCGTCGTTCCGCGGTCGGCAGGTAAGCGTCGTTCCATTGAAAGACCCTGCCGACAAAGCCGGTCGCGGGACCCTGATCCATCATGAAGCCCGCTCCGCGGCCCTGTCCGCCGCCTTGCGCTCCGGGTTGCGCCGGTGGCGCTCCGGTGGCATCGCCGCGCCCGGCGCCCTGTCCCTGCCCGCGACCGCCCATGCCGCGACCGCCGCCGAGATTGGGCAGGTCGCCCAGGTACTCGCCTTCCGGCACGCCCTGGATCTTCGGCTGTTCCTTCAGGCCGTCGTACCAGTACAAGGTGACCGCCGGCATGTTCCCCAGCGCGGCAAATTCGAACTTGATGGTGGACGACTTGGGGAACATGAAGTTGCTGGCGCCGTCCTTCTTGATGCACTCGACGCTTTTCACCTGGCGTTCGCCGAGCTTCAGCGAGAGGTTCGGCGCACCGAAAATGTGGCACGCCATGTCGCCCAGCGCGCCGCATCCGAAATCGTAGAACCCTCGCCAGTTCGACGGCTCGTAGAAGCCGCCGTGGGCGTATCCCGCGGGGTAGCCTTCACCGCCGCTGGTGTAGGGCCGCTTCTCGGCGATGCCCAGCCACAGGTCCCAATCCAGGTGCGGCGGCACGGGCGTCTCCGCCGGTATCGAAGTCAGGCCCTGCGGCCAGATCGGCCGGTCGGTCCAGGCGTGAACTTCCGTCACGTCGCCGATCTCACCTGCCCAAACCATCTCTGCGCATTGCCGTGTGCCTTCGTTCGAGTACCCCTGGTTGCCCATTTGCGTCGCCACCTTGTATTTGTTGGCGGCGTCGCGGAGCATGCGGGCTTCAAAAATGGTGCGGACCAGCGGTTTCTGGACGTAGACGTGCTTTCCTCTCTCGATACAGTGCATCGCCGCGGTGCCGTGCATGAAGTCGGGGACGGTCACGATCACGGCGTCGATGTTGTTGGCTTCCTTGTCCAGCATCTGGCGGAAGTCCTTGTACTTTGTCGCTTTCTCGAATTGCTTGAAGATGGACGCGGCCTGGTTGTCGTTGACGTCGCACAAGGCCACGATGTTCTCCGTGGGAGCGCACCCGCGGATGTCGCTGGCGGCCTTGCCGCCGCAGCCGATGGAAGCAATGTTCAGTTTCTCGTTGGGCGATTTGTAGCCGGCCGCCTTCAGCGACCCGGAGCTGCTGAAGCCCCGGGCCGGGACCGCGCCGGCGAGTAACGAGCCAAAAAAGAAGTGTCGTCGCGAAACATCGAGTGCCATACCTGGGCAACCCCCGCGCCAATGTTATCAGATTTCCCAAGGTGCATCGAAGGCTCTATTGGGGCGCCTTCCGCCGCAGCGACGGCCCGGCGGGCGGCGCCTCTTTGGCGATCCTGATCTTGGCCACCTCCAGGTAGCGATGGTAACAGCGATGGCACCGGCAGATTGGAATATCCAGTTTCAGCAACAGCCTCTCGAATCCCGAGCGTGCGCGCGACGCATACACCAGTTTGCTTCCACACTGAGGACAGGTACTCTCTAGCGGCTGCCGCCCGACCTTCGCCGGCATGGGCGCGAAAATGGCCGGTGCGACCGACTCAGGCTGGCTCTCGGCTACCGCCGGTGCCGGTTGGGCCACCCCGGCAGGCGGCTGGTACGGCCGAGGGCCCTCCGACTCCACCTGCCGGGCCAGTACGCATAGCAGCCGGGTTTCGGTCGCTGCCTGCTGCATACTTGGCCTCACCGGCAGGTGGCCCAGGCATCGGCCCGCCAGTTTGAGCCCCGACGCGTGCACCTCCGCCAGTCCCCTCACCGCTCCGGCAGGCAGGAATAAGGATGTTGCGGCGCCTTGCGGCACCGGCTTGCCTGTCAACACTTCATAGAGGATGGTCCCGAAGCCGTGAACGTCCCGCTCGAATGACGCCTCACTTCGAGTATCGGGCGAGCTGCGCAACTGCACGCCCGAGCCCAGCAGCAGCACATTCCGCGCCGCGACGCCGCCGTGCGCGCGGCCCTCGTGGTGGAGTTGCTGCAAAACCTGCGCTACAGCAGCCGCCCAGTTCAAAGCCGTTGCCACCGGCGGCGGACCGTGCGACAACGCATCCGCCAAGGATTCGGCGCCGGCCCAACCGGGACCCTGCTCGTCTGGTGAAATCGGAGTCAACCATCCCCAGTGTAACTATCTCGTTTCGGGCCGTGTTGGATCAGTCGCTTAGGCAAAAGATTGTGAGCCGCGGCACTTGCAGCCTGTTTCGATACTTGTATGCTCATTAACCGATAGACGCGCTGGTTGTGTGCTTTCTCATGGGCTCCGGCCTGGCATGCAGGTAAGGCGACATTTCGGTTTTGCAGTGTACGCCGCGACCCGTGACACTCACCGAGGACCAGGGTATACATGCAATGTAGCGGTTAGATCAGTTCAACTGCCAGTTCTCAGGAGGAGACTCATGACGGCGAGGAATTTTCAAGTACTTGGCCCGATTTTTCGGGTGTGCATCATACTAACCGTCGCGGCTCTGGCGGCGAACGCGACCATCATCGGGAACTTCGCGACCGACGGCAACGGGACAACGGTGACCGTAAGTCTAACCGCCTTCCTGTTCGGCCCGTCGCCGAACCTCAGAGTTGCGACTTCCTCGCTTACCTATGACAGCGGGTCGGCCGTCACTGCTGGCATGACTGGCACCTTTGGCAATATCGGAACTACATTTCCGCTCAACTTTTTCATGACCATCAACGGGACACCGCTTGACTTTACGCTGCTTGGTGTCGGACCGGGGGACGCCACGGATCCGCACGACTGCTCAGCCGCGACGACGAATGGCAAGTCCTGCTCGCTCCTCCTGCCCGGCGGCATGATTTCGCCGGTTGTTCTGACGTTCGACAATAACGGCACTGACGCTACCTTGAACGTGTTCGGCACGGTAACGGACGGCCAGACCACATCGAACTGGACCGGCCACTTGGGCGCTACCCTTACCGCTACTCTCGACGCAATCACTTCTCCGTCGGGCTCTCCGGTTCCACCGACGCCGGCGAACATTTTTGCATACTTCACAGCCAATCCCACTGGCGCAATCGTAACCAGCCACTCGGACACGTTCGCGGTAACACCGATTCCCGAGCCGGACACGATGATTACACTCGCCGCGGGTCTGGGCTTGACCCTGATATCGCTGATCCGTCGCCGCCGCTAGTCCTCCTGACCCCAGACGGCCATGTGGGCGATGGAGCACTCACATGGCCGTCAATTCACGGCCATTTTCGATCTCTCCCCATTGGGCTCGCCTGCGTCCAGTACTGCGGTCTGCAAGGATTCCAACGCTTCCACCACTCGCTCTACCAGGTCGTCCGTCTGCGACATGGCTGTCCGGGCCGCATCGATAGATGCGGCCTGCGCCTTCACGCTCAGGTCGATGTTGACCAGGTTGGAGGAAACGTTCTGCTCAAAAAGGTGGGAGTGTCGCTTCATCTCTTCGACTGTGCGCTCCATGGCTGATACGTTTCCTCCAAGCGCCTGCAATCCGCGGTTGACCTGCAGGAGGAAGCGCTCGGTGGCGGCCTCGATCTGCTCTTCGGAATTTGCCGCCACCAATCCAGCCAGGCGCTCTTGTGTCGCACCCAACTCCGCGTGCAGGGCTGAGAGCTGGTCTTTGAACGCCGCGATTGCGTCGCTTGCCGCTCTCTGCATGTCTCCTACTGCTCCCGCATGAACCCGCAGGCCGGCTGCGAGACGCTCTTCGATCCGCGCTTCCATTTCCCGCATCTCGGACCGTAGCGAATCGGAATCGACCTTTTCTCGCCGCAGCGCTGCCAGAGCCTCGGCGCGCCGCGCGGCCACCACCAGCAGCTTCAGCTCCATGATCACTTTCTGCATGCGGGGCGGGCGCATATCGGGGCTTTTGGCCAGACAGGGCAGCACCACCCGGTCCACCGCCGGGCTCCCGGAAGCGGGCATAGGCGCCGTCGAAACATCTTCGGTGAAGGCACAATGGCCGGTCAGCATCTCGAACACGATTGTGCCGAAGGAGAAGATATCGGAGCGCACATCGGGCTCGCGTCCCTGAGCCACTTCCGGGGCTGTATAGGGCGTCACGGCGCCCACCTGAGCTGACGAGGGCCTCAGCTCGGCGCCCGCGTCCCCCAGTTCCACGCACTCCGGCGACAAGGCTCCATGCACGCCGTCGCCATCGTGGAGCCTGCGTATCGCCTCGGCCAGCGCCATCGCCGCCCGCAGCGCCTCTCCCAGGGCCAGGCGGCCTTCTCCCATGCGATCTGCAAGTGTCATTTCATTTCATCTTGAACAGGTCCCCAACGACGGGCAAGTACCAAACCGCGGACCGTGACCGCCAGTACTCGTGTACCTGCCCTAGCCGGAGACCTTCTCGAAGAACTCCAGCGAGCGCCGCGCGCACTCTTCCCAGTGAAAGCTCTCCGCGCGTGCCCGTCCGGCCGCGCCGAGCGCCGACCGCAACCCGTCGGAGGTCATCAGCCGCGAAAGAGCATGATGCAGTTCGCTCTGGCTGCGCGGGTCCACCAGCAGAGCGGCATCGCCCGCCACTTCCGGCATGGACGAGACGTTGGAAGTGATCACCGGCACCCCTGCGGCCATCGCCTGCGCTACCGGAAAGCCGAAGCCTTCGTAGAGGGAGGGATAGACAAACAAGGCAGCTCCCGCGGTCAGGCCCGGAAGCAGCGCCTCGGGCACATATCCCAGGTAGCGCACGTGGCGGAGCCGCCGCACGGTCCGGTGAGAAGACCATCCTGCCGGCCCCGCAACTACCAGTTGAAAGTGTTCTCGCAGGGAACCCGGCAGCGATTCAAAAGCGTCCAAAAGCGCATCGACGTTCTTGCGCGGCTCGATCGTGCCAACGAAGAGGACGTAAGGACGGCCCAGCCCATACTTCTTCCGCGCCGCGTCCACCTGCGCACCGTCAGGCGAAAAGTACGCGCGGGCGATTCCCGGGTGAATCACTGAGATCTTTTCCGGCGGCAGCCGGAGCACTCGGACCGCGTCACTCCGGGTGGCCTCTGAGATGGCGATCAGCGCGTCGGACCTCCGCGCCAATTCGGCGAAACTCTGCTCCGCCGCGAGGTTGGCACGGGTGTGCGACTCGGGCATCAGTGTGCACGTGAGATCGAAAATGGTGCCCGTCAGCCGCGCTTTTGCGGGCGGACGCCGCACCAGCATGCTCGCGTGAAAGATGCTGGCGTCGCCGGTCAGCCAGTCCAGCACCGGAAGCGGAGTATGATTGGCGGCCGCCAGTGCACCGAGCCCGCTGACGGTCTTCCACCATCCGGCGATGCTGCTCTCATGGGTCAGGGGGCGGACGCTATCCAGCCGGGGAAGTGTGCGCACTACGTCCTTCCCGGCCAGCCGCCTCAAATGCAAAATCCAGTGATAGAGATAATTCTTGACGCCGGCGCTGCGCACGAGAAGCGGCGAAGCGTCAATTACAACGCGCACATTCCAGTGTAGCCCTTGCGTGCGGCAAACGATCGCGTGTTCGTCGTCCGCCCGGCAACCTGCTCCACTAGCTCTCCCGATAGAGAATCAACACCGCGCCGATCAGCACGAAACAGACCGGCCAGATCCACGCTACCACCTGAGCGCGGTTGCGCGGAAGGCGGATCTCGAGCCAGCGGCTCCAACCCGCGCCCACGGCCAGCAGTGCGAGGGGAATGTGACTGAGCTCGGCCAGAAACTCCTCCTTGATGTTCCCGAGAGAGTGCGAGTGCGTCATCAGGAAGGCGCCCCCGATCGCGCAGACCAGTGGGAACACCAGGCCGGCGCGCCGCGGCGCGAGGCGCTCGGTCTGCACGGCCCATTCGAAGATCGCGAATACCACGATCAGCAACACGAAAAACCGGTGTTGCGCGACCTCCGCCACCTGAAAGCTCTCCCAAAAGCCGCGCGGGCCCAGAGGCCAGTTTTCGGAATCGGCGCGGACGAGCAGAAACGCCGCCAGGCCAAAGAACGCCAGGGGCCAGTGACGTGCCCACAAGAAACGGCGCGAAAACACGGCCAGGATGCCTATCGCAAGCACTACCAATCCGGCCCAATGGTGATTGTATTCGGACCACGCGATATCGGCCGGGGTGTTGGGATGCTGTAACTGGCCGGGCACGAAAGCCCCGGGCAGTTTCGAGCTCTCGGGAATAGCCAGCGAGCTTGCCGGCGACAAATCGGCGAAAGACGGTGTCTCCATGCGCGGCCAGCGCGGCGTCATCCGCTGCACGATCTCCGCGCCCGTTACGCGGTCTGCCAGCACATCCACCGCGGGCGGCGTCGACGTAAGCGAAGCGGCAGTAAGCAGGACGGTAAATCCGATTCCCACCTCGGCCTCGGCGAAGCGGCTCAGCGGAAGCAGCCCCGGCGCGCCGCCGCGTCGCACGGCGCGCACGATTTTCAAATTGAGCGCGCCGAATAGCAGCAGCACCCCGGTCAGCGCGATCTTGGCCAGCAGCATGAGTCCGTACGTGGTTCCTCCCATGGCCGCGGTGGAGCCCACGTAGGTGACGCCTAGTCCGGCGCCGGCGACTATGACCACTGCGACCGAAACCGTGGCCAGGCGGGAGAAGCGGTCCGTCAATCGCGCGGCCTGCGAGTTTTCCGGAGTGCGCCGCAGCGCGATCAGCAGATACGGCAATCCTCCAATCCACGCGGCGCCGGCGGCATGATGGGCGAACGTCAGGGACATGAGCAGCCAGCGGTGCTCGAGACGCGCGGCCGAGTGGCTCAGCATGACGGACCCGGTAAGGATGGCGCAGCAGGCCGCTGCCGCCGCGGTCGAACGCCAGGCGCCTCCGGCCAGCACCACGATCACTGCCGCGCCCGCTACGATCAGCAGTGTCGCCTTCCAGAAATCGGCTCCGGCGACTTCGGCCAGGCGCAGATCGGTGGTCCCCATCAGAATCGCCGAGTTGGCCGCGGCGAGCAGAAGCTGCACCGTGGCCAGCGAGATCGCGCAGCACATCTGCCAGCGGAAAGTGCGCTCCAGCACTTCTCTGCTGGTGGGCCCGCGGGCGACGATCCAGGCAAACACGACGCCGCCGACGGTCAGCGCCTCGAAGCAAAGCGTCATGCCCCGCAGGAGCACCGACAGAAAGCCAAAAATATCGAGCAGTTGGGCCACGGCTACTGCACGCGAAAAGGTACTTCACCGCGGGTGATGTGCCCGTCGCTGGCGAGAACCTGCCAGCGCAGAACGTAAGCCCCGGCCTTCAGCCCTTTCGCTTCCGAAACGAGGGTATCACCTGAAGGCGCCTCCGCGATAGCCAGCGCAATCTGCGAGCCATCCGGTGCGACCAAGGTGAGCCTTGATCGTTTGGTATCGATTTTCGAATTGAACCGGAGCTTGATCGGAACGTCGGGTCCACGCACTACGTCGTGAAGGGCGGGGACAGCGGATAGTACAATCGCGTGGCCATCAGCGCCACGCGGCAGCAACATCGCCAGCGCAAGTACGATGGATGTGCCGAATCTCCAGGTATGCATCAAAGAATTTGATGCCGCGACGCGCGCGAGGGACTTTATTTTGTTGGGACGATTTACTTTCTATCCGGCCTTTCTTCCGGCAGTTGCCCGGTTCAGTAGCGCTCGCATGTAGGCAAGTCCGTAGGCGGTCTGAGCGTAGTTGCCGCCGACCATCTCCGGACTGTGGTCCAGAATGACGATTCCGTCGAAGCTCACGTCGGCGAGCGCCTTCATGATCTTGTACATGTCGTAGTAGCCGTTGTCCATGAAGGTTTCGATGAAATGCGGCAGAGGCGCGCTCACGTTGCGGAAGTGAATCTTCCAGATCTTGCGGGCGCCGAAGTAGCGGATCATCTCCTCGGGGTCCTTGCCGGTAAGCTGCCGGCCGCCTTCGAGCCACGTCCCGCAGCACAGGCAGATGCCCACGTTCGGACTGTTGGCGATCTCCATGGCGCGCTTGTAGCCTTCGAAATTGCCGAAGATGCACCGCGGCACGCCGGCCAGCACCGGCGCCGGCGGATCGTCGGGATGGATGCCGATGCGGACCCCTGCCTCCTCGGCCACCGGAGCAACCTGCCGGATGAAGTACGTGTAGTTCTCCCAGATCTCTTCTTTGGTAAATTCACGCTCGTGCGACAGGGGCTCGCGCCAGGTCTTGCCATCCCAGACGCCGCGCTTCTCGCTGCTGGCCATGTCGAATTCACGCGCGGAGGCTCCCCGGATCATGGCCCGCCCGCTGCTCCAGATGCCGTTGCCCATATGGGCATAGGTCGTGTAGTAGATCTCTGCCTTGCCCAGGTTGCGGAGGTATTGCTTGTACTCTTCGATCTTTTGATCGCGTCCCGGCAGGTTCAGCGTCACCTCGGGCATGTTGTGGACGCTGGTGTTCCCGATGTTCCAGACCCTGATGCCGACGTCCGCGTAGCGCTTCCTGATCTCCTGGAATCCTTCGGCGGTCCGCAGGTCCGGCGTAGAGGCTACGCTGACATACTGCGCGCCGATCTGCCGCAGGAACCTGAGCTGTTCGTCCGACGGCGTAGCGCCCGATTGCGCGCAAAGCTTGATGCCCGGGGCGTTGGCGTGGACCGCCGGCGCAGCTTTCCGGGCCGCCGCCAGTAGCGCGGCGCTTACCGCCATCTTGCCGAAATCTCTGCGATGCGTCATGAGGTACCTCCCGCGCGATGCGTTCTATTGTCCCACCCTCTGCGGCGTGGTTCATGCCTCCCCAACGGGATGCATGACACGCGCAATCGTCTGCACCAGCCTCTCCCAGTTCGACTGCTCTCTCGATAGCCGTCGCTTTCCGGCGGCGGTGAGCCGGTAGTATTTCGCCCGGCGGTGGGCTTCGGACTGCCGCCACTCCGACGCCAGCCATCCCTGCCGTTCCAGGCGGTGCAGGGCGGGGTATAGCGATCCGTGCTCGATCTGCAGCGCCTCCTCGGTTCTTGCGCGGAGCGCCTGGCCGATTCCGTGGCCGTGCTGCGGACTCCATTGCAGCGCGCGAAGGATCAACATGTCCAGCGTGCCCTGAAGGATTTCGATGCGGTTCCGCACTTTCTTGGGCATTGAGGTCTGGCAGACAGTCTACTACGGCAGACACCTCACCGCGCGAGATGCGCGGAAGCAGAAAGCGGCCGTCCGCCCCACTTCATGTGCTATACTTTCGCTTTATGACACACCGGGCGCACCATCATCACCATGTGATCGCGCGACGGGCCGTGTCCTAGTCTCTAACTAGTATTGGAAAGGACGCCCGCCGCTGGATACGGCGGGCTTTTTTTGTATCTGCATGAATCTGAACTTCGCCAAATCGGACGGCCTGGTCACCGCGGTCATTCAGGACGAGAAATCGGGCCGGGTGCTCATGGTCGGCTATATGAACGAGGAGGCTTTCCGTCACACCGTGAATACGGGCTACGCCACCTTCTGGAGCCGCACTCGTCAGAAACTGTGGCTCAAGGGCGAGAGTTCCGGGCACCGCCTGGTGGTCAAGGAAATCGCCACCGATTGCGACCGGGATGCGGTGCTGATCAAGGTCGAGGCGCAGGGCCCCGGCGTGTGCCACGAGGGCTACGAAAGTTGCTTTTTCCGCCGCCTGGAAGAAGGGCAGTGGAAGGTCTCCGAGCCGCGCACTTATGATCCCGCTGCGGTCTATGGAGGCCGGAAGTGAAACTCAAGCTCGGCATCCCCAAGGGCTCCCTGGAAAACGCGACCATCGACCTGTTTCGCCGCGCCGGATTCCAGATCACAACCTCTACCCGATCGTATTTCCCCGGTATTGACGATCCCGAGATCGAGTGCATGCTGATCCGCGCCCAGGAAATGGCGCGCTACGTGGAAGACGGCATCCTCGACGCCGGGCTCACCGGTCTCGATTGGATTGCCGAGAACGAGGCGGACGTCGTCGCCGTCGCCGACCTGATCTATGCCAAGCAGAGCTTCGGCAAGGTGCGCTGGGTGCTCGCCGTCCCCGAGGCATCCGGCTTCCGCACCGTCCACGACCTGCAAGGCCGCATCATCGCCACCGAGCTGGTCGCGACTACCAAGCGGTACCTGGCGAAGCACGGCGTCAGCGCCAGGGTCGAATTCAGTTGGGGCGCCACCGAGGTCAAGCCGCCCGTGCTGGCCGATGCCATCGTGGAAGTCACCGAGACCGGCAGCAGCCTCCGCGCCAATAAGCTCAAAATCATCGACACGGTGCTCGAGTCCAACACGCAACTGATCGCCAACAAGGGGTCCTGGGAAGATGCCGCAAAGCGCCGCAAGCTGGAAGACATCCGCATGCTCCTGGAAGGCGCCATCAACGCGCTCGGAAAGGTCGGCCTCATGCTTAACGTCCACAAGGACTCGCTGGCGGCTGTGCTCGCCGTGCTGCCGGCGCTCAAGCGTCCCACGATTTCGCATCTGTCCGACGACGACTGGCTCGCCGTCAACACCATCCTGGACGAGTCCACCGTCCGCGACATCATTCCCCGGCTCAAACAAGCGGGAGGGCAGGGAATCGTGGAATACCCGCTGAACAAGATCGTGCTGTGATCCGCATTCTGCAATCCAAAGACCTGGGTCGCCTGCTGGCTCGCAAGGCGGCCCGGCTCAGCGAGGCCGAAGCCGTCGTCCGGCCCATCCTCGAAGCAGTCAGGAAGCGTGGCGACCGCGCGCTCCTGGAATACGCGCGCAAGTTCGACGGCTTCACCGGCAAGTCGGTCCAGGTTCCACTCACCGCGGCGCACCGGCTCGCGCCCGCTTTCCTGAAAGCGGTCGAAACCGCCGCGGCAAACATCCGGAAATTCTCCGGGCGCCAGATGCCGCGCGAATGGACCGCGTTGGCCGCTCCCGGAATGAAGCTGGGACAGGTGGTGCGTCCGCTCGATACGGTCGCCGCCTACATCCCCGCCGGCCGCTTCCCGCTGCCTTCGACGCTGCTGATGACGGTAATTCCCGCGCAGGTGGCGGGCGTGCCTAACGTCTGTGTCGCCTGCCCCCGCTACGTCCCCGAAGTCTTCGGGACCGGCCGCTTCCTCGGCCTCAAACAGATCTTCCAGATGGGCGGCGCCCAAGCCATTGCCGCGTTCGCCTACGGCACCCGGACCGTGCCGCGCGCCGACCGAATCGTCGGCCCCGGCAACATTTACGTCGCCGCCGCCAAAAAGCTCCTGGCCGGCGAAGTCGGCATCGACTTTGTCGCCGGCCCGACCGAGATCCTGATCATTGCCAAAGAAGGCGATCCTCGCCACATCGCCGCCGACATGCAGGCCCAGGCCGAGCACGATGCCGACGCTTTCGCCCTCCTGCTCACGCCCTCCAGGCGCCTCGCGCAGGCCGTGGCGCAGGCGTCGGAGCTGCCCCGAAACTGCGCCATCGTCGTTGTGCGTTCGCTCCAGGAGGCGGTCGAAATCTCCAACCGTTTCGCCCCCGAGCACCTCAGCATCCCCGATGCCGGCCTGCTCCCGGCCATCCGTCATGCCGGCAGCATCTTCATCGGACCGTACAGCCCCGAAGCCGCCGGCGACTATGCGACCGGCCCCAATCATGTGCTTCCCACCAACGGCGCCGCGCGCCAGCGCGGCGGCCTGTCCGTGACCGATTACCTCAAGGTGATCTCCACGCAAGAGCTCACTGCATCCGCTCTCCGTTGCCTCGCGCCCGCAATCACCACGCTGGCGCGCGCCGAAGGCCTGGAATGGCACGCCCGCAGCATCGAGGTGCGCGTCCAATGAGACTCCCCAAAGGCGCCATCCGCCCCCGTCCCGCCGTCATCGCCATGGCGCCCTATCATCCCCCCACCGCCGGGCGCGCCGACAAGCTCCGCCTCGATTTCAACGAGAACACCGTAGGCTGCTCGCCGTCGGTAATCGCCGCCCTCAAACAGGCCGTGACGCCTGAAGACCTCTCCATCTACCCCGAGTACGGGAAGGCCAAGGAGGCCATCGCCAACTACTTCGGCGTCACGCCCGACGACTTCGTCTTCACCAACGGTACCGACGAAGCCATCCAGGTCTTCATCAATACCTATGTCGATGACGGCCAGGAGGTGCTGGTCCTCAAGCCTGCCTACGCCATGTATCGCTTTTACGCGGAAGTCGCCGGGGCAAGTATTCTCGACATCCCCTATCCGCAGCCTGGCCTCGAATTTCCGCTGCAAGCCGTCCTCGACGCGATCACCCCCGACACACGAGCCATCCTGCTCGCCAATCCCAACAATCCGACCGGCACAGGAGTCGGTCTCCACGGCTTGGAGCGTATTCTCTCGCGCGCAAGAAGAGCTGCCGTGCTTGTAGACGAGGCCTACTACGAGTTCAGCGGCGTGACCGCGCTCGGCGAAATCGGCCGCATTCCCAACCTGTTCGTCTGCCGGACCTTTTCGAAGGTCTTCGGAATGGCCGGTATGCGCCTCGGCTGCCTCTTCTCGCAGCCGGCGAACATCGCCTATTTGCACAAGGCGCAATCCCCGTACAGCGTGAATTCGCTGGCCGTTCTCGCCGCGCAGGCCGCGGTGCAGGATACCTTCTACATCCAAAACTATGTTGCTGAAGTTCTGGCGGCTCGCGAACTGCTTTGCCTGGGCCTGGAGAAGCTGGCTGTCTCGTATGTCCCCAGCTCGGCGAATTTCGTGCTCGCCCGCTTCGGCAATCGTGCCATCGAGGTCCGCGACCGCCTGCGCGAGCAGGCCATCCTCGTCCGCGACCGGAGCTACGAAGCCCCCGGCTGCGTCCGCATCACCGTCGGCACCCGCGAGCAGACCCGCAAGCTGCTCGCCGCCCTGGAGGCCTTGCTGTGAAGCCGCTGCTCATCTTCGATATGGACGGCGTTCTGGTCGACGTCACCGAAAGCTACCGCGAGTCGATCGCGCAAACCGTCCATCACTTCACCGGCGTCATGCCTACCCGCGAGCAGATCCAGGATTACAAGAACCAAGGCGGCTGGAATGACGACTGGCGGCTGTCGCACCACATGATTACCCAAGCCGGCGCGGAGGTCTCCTTCGAGACCGTGAAGGAGTACTTCCAATCGATTTTTCTCGGCGGCCTGATTCTGCGCGAGCAGTGGGTGGCCCGTCCGGGTGTGCTCGAAACGCTGAACAGGCAGTTCGATTTCGCCCTTTTCACCGGCCGTCCCCTCCCGGACGCGAAACTGACCCTCGACCGCTTCGCGGACGGCCTCACCTTCGCTCCGCAAGTCGGCATGTACGAAGTGACGCGCCATAAACCCGATCCCGAAGGACTGATCCGGATCGCCGCCGGCAACCAGCGCCCGCTCTACTATATCGGCGATACCGTCGATGACGCCCGCTGCGCACGCGCGGCCAGGATCCCGTTCGTGGGAATCGCGGCGCCGTCCAACCCGCGTTACATCGACCTCGTTTTTCTCTTTCAGGCGGAAGGCGCTTACGCGATCGTGGACGACATCAACTATCTTTCCGAGGTCTTCGCGTCATGAGAACCGCCCGTATCCGCCGTGGCACCAGGGAAACTCGCATCGCCGGCACGCTCAAAATCGAGGGCCGCGGCCGCTACGAGATCTCCACCGGTATCCGCTTCTTCGACCACATGCTCGAGCTGTTCACGAAGCACGGCGGGTTCGACCTGAAACTGCATGCCGATGGCGACCTCGATGTCGACCAGCACCACACCGTAGAGGACGTGGGCATCGTCCTGGGCCAGCTTTTTTCGAAGGCCTTGGGCGACCGCAAGGGCATCAACCGCGCCGGCTACTTCTTGCTGCCGATGGACGAAACACTGGCCATGGTTGCCGTCGATCTCGGCGGCCGTCCGGCGCTGGTGTACAAGGATCTCGTCAGGGTGCGCCTGGTGGGGGATCTCCAGTCCGAGCTGGCCGAGGACTTTTTCCAGGGCTTCGTGACCCACGCCGGAGCGAACCTTCACGCCAAGGTTCTCTACGGCCGCTCCAACCACCACAAGCTCGAGGCCATCTTCAAGTGCTTCGCGCGCGCCATGAAATATGCGTGCTCGAAGGATTCCCGC